>CEOK01080564.1_pt1 | contig 12027 bp, 13 predicted proteins | sample 427001 | NCBI WGS metagenome assembly CEOK01 (sample SAMEA2591108, study PRJEB7988) | marine metagenome | isolation source: saline water (ENVO:00002010), including | reverse complement strand
TGTGGGTTATCAACCGACACTGGCAACGGATATGGGTGCTATGCAGGAGCGTATTACGACAACAACTAAAGGGTCCATTACTTCCGTTCAGGCGATTTATGTGCCTGCGGATGACTTGACTGACCCTGCACCGGCTACATCTTTTGCTCACTTGGATGCGACGACTGTTTTGTCCCGCTCCATTGCTGAAAAAGGTATCTATCCTGCTGTGGACCCGTTGGACTCGACTTCCAGAATTATGGAGCCGCGCATTGTCGGTGATGAACATTACGGTGTTGCCCGTGAGGTTCAGGAAATTCTTCAGCGTTATAAAGCCCTTCAGGACATTATTGCTATTTTGGGTATGGATGAGCTGTCTGAAGAGGATAAGCAAGTCGTGTCACGTGCGCGTAAAATTGAGCGCTTCTTGTCACAACCTTTCCATGTTGCTGAAATCTTTACAGGGTCGCCGGGTGTGCTGGTTGATCTTGCTGAGACTATTAAAGGTTTTAAAGGTCTGTGTGCCGGTGATTATGACCACTTGCCAGAAGCTGCGTTCTACATGGTCGGCACAATTGATGAAGCAATTGCTAAAGCTGAAAAACTTGCTGCAGAGGCTGCATAAGCATTATGAGCGAACGTCTTACATTCGATATGGTGTCTCCAGAGAAGCATCTCTTTTCCGCAGAGGTTGACGTAGTCACCGTGCCGGGAAGTGAAGGTGATTTTGGGGTACTTGCCAATCACAGCCCTATGATGTCGGTGTTGCGTCCAGGCATTGTACTTGTCGAAGATGGTGGAACAACCACGCGTTATTTTGTTCAAGGCGGTTTCGCTGATGTGACGCCGGACGGTTTGACCATTTTAGCCGAGCAAGCTCTTGCTGTGGATGGCGACGATAAAGACGCTTTGCAAGACGCGGTTACTGAGGCGAGGAGCCGTGTTGAGGCTGAAACTGATGAACAGAAAAAAGCTGAAGCCGAGAGCATCTTGAGAGTTCTAGAAGAAATCCAATAAATCCTCGTTCCTTTGTGAACTTCATTCTAGTCAAAAACGACGGTTTTACCTTCATTCAATAGAATACGATGTTCGGTGTGAGCGCGTATGGCCTTTGCCATGACGCTTTGCTCAATCTCTTGACCTGCACCAATCATATCTTCAACAGACATATCATGCCTGACCGGCACAACCTGTTGCGCGATAATTGGCCCCTCATCAAGATTTGGGGTTACATAATGTGCGGTTGCACCAATCATTTTAACGCCGCGGTGATAAGCCTGACTATATGGCTCAGCTCCTTTAAAGCTGGGCAGGAATGAATGATGGATATTGATTATCTGCCCTGGATAGCTATTTGCCATTTCCGGTGAAAGAATTTGCATATATCTGGCAAGGATTACTAATTCAGCACCAGTCTCCGCAATGATTTTGCTGATTTGCGCCTCTGCATCCTGTTTTGTGTCGGTGGAAACCGGAATATGGTGGAAGGGAATACCTTCACGGTCAACAAGTTCACGGGCAGTATCGTGATTGGATACAACAGCAGTAATATCCATTTTTAATGTGCCTATGCGGCAGCGATATAACAAATCAACAAGACAATGGTCGAATTTTGAGACCATTATTATTGCTGGCGTGTTGATGTTCATATCAAACAACTGCCAGTCCATCTCAAATTGTTCAGAAATTTCTTTAAATTTCTCCTGTAACTCCATCTGTTTAACATCGACTGTCGGATCTGCCGTCGTGAAAGCGACGCGCATGAAGAAGCGTCCGGTTTTGAGATCACCAAATTGATTGCTTTCAAGAATATTCAAACCGGTGTGATGAAGAAATGAGCTTACAGCGGCAACAATACCCGGGCGGTCAATGCAGGAAAGAAGTAAGGTGAATTTTTTCATTTAAGAAGTGCCTATTTTTGTTGGTAGCTAAAGCTATCCCCTATTTTTTGCAACAGGTGATCTAAAGCGGTTTTGACCTCACTGCCTGTTTCATTTTGTTCAGTAAGACTATTTGTTAAATTTGTTAACGGCGTATTATAAGCTGGGTCGTAAAAAAAGGCTAAACTATGCCGTGTTCGGCCGCTTCGGTTGCTCACTTTGTGAAGAGTTGAGCGATATTTTCCCCCGGACCAAAACGCCAGCATGTCCCCAATATTCACAATAAGTGTGTTTTCAATAGGGGGTACACTTAACCATGTGCCGTCCGGCATAGCGATTTCGAGGCCCTCATTGTCATCTTGAGCAAGCAAGGTCAGGCACCCAAAATCCGTATGTGCGCCTGCGCTCAATACAGTCTCAGCTTGGTCAAGCGGAGGATAGCGAATAGGGCTGAGCGTTGACATTGTTTCGGATTGTGGGCGGGTGAGCCAGTAATCAAAATAATCAGTCTTAAGATTTAACGCCATGGCGAAATACTGCATCACCTCGAGCCCGGTTTCACAAAAATGCTTATAAGTTGTCAGCATGGTCTTTTTCCATAAATAAGAGTCCATAGCTGGAAGTGTCTTGAAATCTGTTTCTGGCCATTGATTTGGGCCGTGAAGTGGAATGCCTTTTGTCACGAGCGGGTGGGTGAGAGGCAAGTCATTGCCGATTTTAAGACCCTCTTTAATATCCCCTTCCTGTTGATGAATCGGGTCGAGAACTTCACCGCCCAACGCATACCACCCCCGATGACAGGGAGAATTTTCAATAGCAATTTTATCCTTCTCAGCGGTGGTAAGGTCAAAAAACGCTTCGGCGGCCTTAAAACAGTCAGCAATAAGTTGTTCTGGAATTTGATAACCGGTGAGATAAAAAAACCCGTATTGACATGCCGCATTATCGATATCTGACGCGATTTTTTTCTTTTTCGCGTCATGGTCCCCTGTAGACAGGGAAATATCTATAATCGGTAAAGTTGAATTAGGCATGCAGCCTTTTTAAGCCTGTCCGTTGCCGGATGCAACAAAAGGGGCAAACTGTGCTGTAATGCTTAAATAGATATCGCGTTTGAAATCCACCACCATGTCGGGGCACTCAGCAAGATGTCGCCATGTCCAGTCGTCAAATTCCTGATGCTCTGTGGCCAAGATATTAATATCTTCGTCTGTGCCTTCAAATTGCATAGCAAACCATTTTTGTCGCTGACCGCGAAAGCGGCCTTTTAATGCTTTGCCGATAAGCTCTGGGGGCAAATCATAGGTAAGCCACCCCGGCATTTCATAAATTACATGTGCTTTGGTAACCCCAGTTTCTTCTGCCAACTCGCGTCGGGCGGCAGTTTCAGGAATTTCACCTGCATCAATACCGCCTTGTGGTAATTGCCACCGCGGGGCATCTGGGGGCAGATCACCCATCACGCGGTGCCCTGACCAAACCAGCCCGTCGCTATTAATCAGAATGATACCGACACAAGGGCGGTAAGGCAGAGTGGTGTCCACTTGTGACATTTATCAGTTCTCTAGCAGACGTTGTCTTGAGGCATCCATAGCCAGCATAATTTCAATGGCTTTCTGGAGTTGTATGTCTTTTTCAAGTTCGCGAGGAACATATGCAAAAGATTTCCCTTTTTCTTTGGTTTTGTCTTTAGCTTTGTCGTCTGCATTATCTTTATTTTTTTCTTCTGCATCAGTTTTGCCCTCATCATCTGCCGCGTCATCAGCATTATCTGTAGCATTATCTTTAGCATTATCTGTTTTTGTCTCCGGATTTTCTTTATCATTTCCGGGACTGCTACTGAGATGGCCTCTTAAAGTTGCTTCGCTTCGTCTGGGGCGGGCTTTCATATCCTCTGGGAGTTCCTGATCAATAATAACATCAGGTGTCACACCTAAAGCCTGAATGGAGCGTCCTGAGGGGGTAAAATAGCGCGCTGTCGTCAGTCTTAATGCCCCATCATTGGGCAAGGGAATGACGGTCTGAACAGACCCTTTACCAAAACTCTGAGTGCCGACAACCAAAGCACGGTGATGATCCTGCAAAGCTCCAGCAACAATTTCAGATGCAGAGGCCGAACCGCCATTTATTAAAACCAGTACCGGCGCGCCTTTGGACATATCTCCCCGTCGCGCATTAAAACGTATATTGTCTTCGGCTTTGCGCGCACGGGTGGATACAATCTCACCCTGACTGAGGAAACTGTCGGAAACCTTTACCGCTTCACCCAATAAGCCGCCGGGGTTATTTCGCAAATCCAGAATATAGCCCGCGAATTTTCCGTTACCTGCAGAGGCAGAAAGTTCTGACATGGCCTTGCGGAGGTTTTTGGTGGTGTTTTCATTAAAGGTCGTTAGCCGAATATAGGCAATCTGACCGTCCGGTCCTTCAGCACGATAACGTACAGCCTTAATTTCGATAATGTCGCGAATAATATCAATTTCGAGTGGATCTTCTTCCCCTTCACGCAGGACCGTTAATGTAATCTTAGTTCCAATCTTGCCGCGCATTATATCAACGGCCTCTGAGAGAGTGAGGCCAAGAACGTCCTCTCCGTCCAAACGGGCGATAAGGTCGTTTGTAAGAATGCCTGCCCGTTCTGCTGGCGTGTCAGCAATCGGGGCAACAACTTTTACCAGACCTCTTTCCATTGTAACTTCAATGCCAAGCCCGCCAAATTCACCTTTGGTTTGAACTTTCATATCCTCAAAGTTTTTCGGCGGCATATAGGCAGAATGCGGGTCAAGTGATTGCAACATGCCAATCATCGCGGCTTCAATCAGCTCGCGATTCTCAGGCTCATCAACATATTCACGCTGTACTTTCTCAAGAACGCCGCCAAATATTTTTAGCTGTTCATATAGATTTTCTGACTCAGATTTGGTGCTGGTCGCAGATTGAGCATCCTCTGCCATCGCCTTAATGCTAAGAATTGGCGTGAGCAGGAATGTCAGTAAAATTGTTAAAGTGACTAAGGAGGGAGTGCGTTTCATATCTATATTATGTGACCTATTTTCAACTAAACCAATCAGCCGAAGCCACCTGATTTCATGTTTATCTATACCATGAAAGCGCATCTTGAGGATGACCTTTATACCTTATTTCCATATATAGCGTTTTTGGCGTATTTGTAAGGGGTTCCGGGATAATTTGCCCGACGGGTTCTCCGGCTAGAATGACTTGACCAACATCTACTGAAATCACGCTCAGACCGGCAAAAAGCAAATGATAGTTTTTGCCGACTCCAAGAATGAGCATATTCCCATAATCGCGGAAAGGCCCTGCATAGAGTACTTGCGCGTCATAAGGCGCAGTTACAAGTGTTTGAGCGCGTGTAAGAATATAGGCACCCTCACGCCCTGATTCAGTGTTTTTACGGATGGTCTCCGGTCTGGAGAGTAACTTCCCGGAAACTGGCAGGGGAAGCTTACCTCTGGTGCGAGAGAAACCTTTAATCTGATTATGCTGTTTGGCACGGCGTTTCTCCAGTTTGGTAACCAGATCCTTAAGGTTTTTCGCCTTGGCGGCCAGTTGTTTTATTGCGGCTTGTTCGCGTGCCGCTTCCTGACGGCGTGCGACTTCAGCTTGTTGTTTTTCTGCCACAAGCGCATCAAGTTTAGCGCGATCACTTTCGGCTTTTGCCAGAGCATCATCCAGTTCTTCTTGGCGTTTGACAATCTGGCGACGAATGGCAGATAACTCATCAAGTCTTGCGTGGATTTCATCTACTTTTTGTTTAAGGCTTGGCACTATACCTGCCATTGCGAGTGCGCCGCGAATACCCTCAAGCGCGTCGTCAGGTCTGACTGCGAGCGCAGGTGGGGTAGATTTCTCAAAGCGTTGCAGAGCAGCTAAAGATTGAGAGAGATTGACGCGATCCTTATTTAGAGCGGCAAGCAAATCAGCTTGTGTGGTTAAAAGTACCTCCAGCTTTTTGTTAATCTTGATTTGTCTTTGTTCATTAGCCCTTATTTGCTCGGCTATGAAAATCATATTTAACTGCAGTTTCCGTCGTTGTGTCGCAATTTGCTCTGCCTGTTTTTCCAGTTCTACTCTTTTTTTATCTCGCTCTTTTATTTCTTTTTCGAGGTTCTTTAATTGGCGTTTTTCTTTGGTCTGGGCTACGGCCTGATGCAAAACCACATCCGTCGCAGTAAAGGCACCGCATAAGCTGAATAAAATAAATACTGTAATCACGTTTGGTTTCAAAACAGGCTCCAAGGGGACTTTAATCCCTGTGATAGGGGTGATTGGTCAAAATAGATACACAACGCCACAATTGCTCAATCAACATGACACGAACAAGTTGATGCGGCCATGTCATTTTACCCAGGCATATTTTGTCATCTGCCAATTCAAGCACAGTTTCGGACAAACCGTCAGCGCCGCCAATAACAAAGCAAAGATTTTGCACACCTTGGTCGAGATTGTTTTGCACTAAACTTGCCAGTTCGCGGCTGGTCATATGCCTGCCAAGCTCATCAAGTGCAATGAGTTTTCTATCACTTGGTAATTGTGAGATGAGAAGTTCGGCTTCCAGATTTTTTTTATTATCACTCCCACCAGCGCTAGTGGAGCGTTCTTTGGCTTCGAGAATTTCTACTTGCGAAATGCCGATTTGCTTGGCTGGCCCGCGTAATCTTTTGAGATAATCAGCAACGAGGTCAGACTCGGGGCCTTTTTTGAGTAGGCCAATGGCACTTATAATGAGGCGCATTTATTCAGGTAACGGCTGTCTCATTAGGAATATCTACATCCCACATTTTTTCCAGATTATAGAAATCTCTGACTTCAGGTCTGAAAATGTGAACCACAACATCCCCTGCATCTACCAACACCCAGTCGCAATTCGGTAGCCCTTCAACCTGAATATTCTTCAGGCCACGGCCTTTCAAACTTCTCAGGAGGTGATCGGCAACTGCACCTACATGACGTTGTGAGCGGCCTGAAGCCACCACCATATAGTCAGCAAAAGCCGTCTTTCCGCGCAGGTCTATGGTTAGAATCTCTTGAGCCTGGTCGTCATCAAGGCTCTGAAGGATATTGTGGATGAGACTGGACTCGTCGTCAGGCAACAAACGTTTCATCCTTATGTTTTATATGGGCTTTGGTTAAAAGCATAATTTTATTTAGCCTCAATATTCGGAATTTTTCAATATTTTAAGAAGAATTATTTTTAAGTGTTGTTGAGGATATGTCATCCATTTTGCCGGTGAGCATCACCCATGCAGGTGCATCAATGGTTTTGAGGTTTGCAGCTTGGTCGGCGGCAATGCGATAATTCCCAAACTGCTGTGCCGCAGGGCTGAGGCCGGCTTTGACAACATAACCCGGGCGCGGATAGATTGCCATCGGAACATCATGCATTAAGACTTGCCAATCTTTCCAGTGATGGAGGGACGTCATATTATCCGCACCCATAAGCCAGATAAACCTGACCTGCGGGTAAGTCTGCTTCAGTTTTCTGATGGTATCAACTGTGTTGCGCGTGCCGAGGCGGGTTTCTTCATCAGAGATGTAAACGCGGTTATTTAACGAACCAACCAAATCCTGACAGGCTTTCAGGCGGTTCTCCATCGCATCAGGGCTGGTGCTTTTGAGAGGGTTTTGCGGCGCAACCAGCCACCAAACCACATCAAGGCCGAGCGCTGCCTGAAGTTTAGCACTCACCAGAGAATGCCCTTTATGCGGCGGGTCAAAACTTCCACCGAACAGACCGACCGTCATGCCGGGTGTAAAAAGTTTACGCCGTCTGAACATTTCTATCGGGGGCGCGTTTGCCCGCTGCCCCGCACCTGATATTTGAACGTTGTCAGTTGTTCTAAACCGACAGGGCCGCGCGCATGAAAGCGTCCTGTTGCGATACCGATTTCTGCACCCATGCCAAATTCACCACCATCAGCAAATTGAGTTGAGGCGTTGTGCATGACAATCGCGCTGTCAACACCATTAAGATAGGCTTCAGCGGCAGATGCATCCTCTGAAATAATTGCTTCCGTGTGCCCAGAGCCATGTGAGGCAATATGGGAAATGGCGTCTTCAACACCTTCGATAAGTTTGATGGAAATTATGCTGTCGAGATATTCTGTATCCCAATCCTGTGCTGTAGCCATAACAACGCGCTCATCCACGCTGGCGACATCTTCATCGCCGCGTACTTCGCAACCTTCATCCAGCAAGGCTTCAACCAGCGGCTTTAAATGCGTACCAGCACATTGGCGGTCTAAGAGCAAGGTCTCAGTGGCTCCGCAAATGCCTGTACGCCGCAATTTGGCATTTAATGTGATGTCTTTCGCCATCTCAAGATCAGCAGAAGCATGAATATAGGTATGGCAAATGCCATCAAGATGAGAAAAAACAGGGACGCGGGCATCATTTTGAACCCTTTCCACAAGGCTTTTCCCGCCGCGTGGAACAATCACATCAATTGTGCCCTCAAGTCCTGCCAGCATCATGCCGACGGCTTCTCTATCGGGTGTAGGGACGAGTTGGACGCATGTCTTGGGCAAGCCGACACCTTCCAGCGCGGCATCAAAACAAGCTGCAACAGCTTTTGCTGAGTTTTGAATCTCAGAACTGCCGCGCAGAATAACTGCATTGCCCGACTTCAGGCACAGTGCAGCAGCGTCAGCGGTCACATTCGGGCGGCTTTCATATATCACCCCGATTACCCCCAACGGCACACGTACGCGGGAAATATCTAGCCCGTTTGGGCGATCCCAGCGTGCCATCACATCACCTACAGGGTCGGGCAGGGCTGCCACGTCTTCCAATGCTTTGGCAATACCTTCAACACGACCAGCATCCAGGGCAATGCGATCCAGACGGGCATTATTGAGGCCAGCCTCTTTGGCAATATCCATATCCAGCCTGTTGGCGGTCAGAAGCTCTTCAGTTTGCGCCCGTAAATTCTGTGCGGCGGCAATTAGTGTCTTATTTTTTTGTTCGGTGGTGGCTCTACCCAGTTCATGCGCCGCTATGGCGGCTTGTGCGCCCATGGCGTTCATTGTTTCTTCAAGTGAAGCGTTAAGCGTCATACTCTCCTCCTCGATTTTGTGTCATTACCAGATTGTCCCTATGTACCATCTCGGTCCGGCCGTCATAAGATAACTCATTAACGATTTCTGCGGTTTGCTTACCGATAATATTTATGGCCGAATTTGATGAATGTTCCACCAGACCGCGCGCAATTTCAACTTCGTCCGGCCCCAGTATGGCAACACAATCGCCTCTTTCAAAGTCCCCCGAGACACTTTTTATCCCAATCGGCAATAGACTTTTTCCATCTTGTAGAGCTTTGACTGCGCCCTCGTCTATATGAACATACCCACCAAGATGAAGGCTGGCGGCAATCCAGTCTTTTCGGGCGGTGCGCGGGCTTGCTTTCGTGCCGAAGAGTGTGCATTTGCCATTCCCGTCCAAAATATTGCGTATGGGGTGTGTATCCCGCCCACTGGCGAGTATCATGGAAGCACCGGCATCGGTTGCGATGCGTGCAGCCTCCAGCTTGGTTTTCATGCCGCCGCTTCCAAAATGTCCGGCATTTTCGCCGGCCATGGCAAGTACATCCTGAGTAATGTCAGGTATTTCCGCAATATGTGCCTCTGCGTCACCAATGCGGTCAGCATCGCTGTAAAGACCATCAATATCGGACAGCAGGACCAGACAATCCCCCGAGACCATACTTGTTACACGCGCCGCCAACCGATCATTATCGCCATAGCGAATTTCTTGCGTTGCGACGGTGTCATTTTCATTGATTACAGGTACGGCTCCAAAATCCAGCAGAGCATTGAGCGTGCTTCTGGCATTCAGATAACGGCGTCTTTGCTCGGTATCTTCGAGTGTGAGGAGAATTTGTGCAATCGTCATGCCTTGCGGCCCCAGTGCTTCTTGCCAAGCATGCGCCAGAGAAATTTGTCCTGCGGCTGCGGCTGCCTGACTTTGCTCCAAAGATAAAGGCGCATCTGAAAGACCGAGGCATCCGCGTCCAAGTGCAATTGCACCAGATGAGACCAGAATAACATCCTGTCCGCGCGCTCGTGCGGCAGCCAGATCCTCGCCCAGCGTGGCCATCCAAGCCGTGTTAAGCGTGCCGTCTTTACCCTGCATGAGCAATGACGAGCCAACTTTTACAATCAGCCTTTTGGCCTGTGTCAGCGTCGTGGCTGTTTTATGTTGTGTCTCTGTATTCATCTTGATTATAGGCGTTAAGGTTGCCAGCTTCCGCTTTGAAGGTCTATAGCCGCGTTTCTTTGTGAAACATGCTCTAAAATATCCGAGAGGACTTGCTTAACGCCATCGCCTGTTGCTCCGGAAATTAATTTTACGTCTTTACCGCTGGCTTTAGAAAGCGCTGATTGCTTTTCCTTCAATATTTCAAGGTCAATCAAATCACATTTATTCAGTGCCAGAATTTCCTTTTTATCCGTCAAACCATTCTCATAAGCAGCAATTTCTTCTCGAATTGTTTTCCAGTCTCCGACTACGTCATCTTGTGATGCGTCAACCAGATGCAAGAGTATCTCACATCTCTCGACATGACCGAGAAATCTATGCCCCAGCCCGGCGCCTTCGCTTGCGCCTTCAATGAGGCCGGGGATATCCGCAATGACAAATTCATTTCCCTTTACTGCGACAACACCAAGATTTGGATGCAGGGTCGTGAAAGGGTAATCGGCAATTTTTGGTTTGGCGCGGCTGACTGAGGCCAAAAAAGTAGACTTACCGGCATTAGGCAAACCAACCAGTCCGGCATCGGCTATGAGTTTCATGCGCAACCATATCCAAGCTTCCCGTCCAGCTTGACCGGGGTTTGCGTGACGGGGGGATTGATTAACCGGCCCTTTAAAGCGCGCATTGCCAAAGCCGCCATTACCGCCTGTAGCCAGAACAATCTCGTCGCCTATTTCGGTTAAATCCCCAATGAGTGTGTTTCCATCTTCCGCGAAAATCTGAGTTCCGACCGGTACTCTCAAAATTTTGTCAAGACCATCTGCACCTGTGCGGTTTTTGCCCATGCCATGTGTGCCGGTACCTGCTTTGAAATGCTGCTGATATCTATAGTCAATCAAGGTGTTCAGGCCGTCTACACATCTGACAATGACATTTCCGCCACAGCCGCCATCGCCGCCGTCAGGGCCGCCAAATTCAACATACTTTTCCCGCCGGAAACTGATGCATCCTGCGCCGCCGTCACCGGACCGAATAAATACTTTGGCTTGATCAAGAAATTTCATAACAGTTTATTATACAGTTTTGCCTATCAAATAAAAAAGGGAGATACGGCGATCTCCCTTTAAAACACTTAGGTCGTATAGCCGCGTCACTTTATTCCGCAGGGCTCTCCGGTGCCGTGTCAACAGACACATAGGTCCGGTCTCCGGTTGATTTGGAGAAACTGACCTTACCCTCAGTCAGGGCAAAAATTGTGTGGTCTTTACCGATGCCAACATTGTCACCGGGGTGCCATTTGGTGCCGCGCTGACGGATGATAATATTACCGGGGATAACGTGCTCACCGCCGAATTTTTTTACACCAAGACGCCGACCGGCACTATCGCGACCGTTACGGGATGAACCACCTGCTTTTTTATGAGCCATATCAATTACTCCTTATCAGCTTGTGTGTCGGTTGAGGTTTCAGAAGGGGCTTTATCAGCTGCTTTAGCCTTAGCTTTGCTCGCTGATTTGCTTATCGCCGAAATCTTCACCTTTGTGAGGTGCTGTTTGTGACCGAGTTGACGGTGGTAGTTTTTACGGCGTTTGAATTTAATCACATCAATTTTGTCACCGCGAACCTGGTCGAGGACTTCAAGTGTGACGCTGGCGCCGCTCACAAGAGGATCTCCGATTGTGGGAGATTTACCGGCTTCGCCAATCATCAAAACTTCATCCAGCTTGATTTTATCACCGGCTTCACCGTCAAGGCGTTCCAGTTCCAAAACATCATCTTTAGCTACCCGGTATTGTTTTCCACCGGACCGTATTACGGCATACATTATCTTCATCCTTAAATAGGCTACCTGTTGGGAAATTAACCCATAAACAGGCAGATATACTGCGCGAGTCATAATCGCACAATTAGATGCGCAATATACATTTCCACCTTGCCAAGTCAAGCGGGTTT
>CEOK01187015.1_pt1 | contig 12042 bp, 15 predicted proteins | sample 427001 | NCBI WGS metagenome assembly CEOK01 (sample SAMEA2591108, study PRJEB7988) | marine metagenome | isolation source: saline water (ENVO:00002010), including | reverse complement strand
CGTTACATGATTATAATTGAAACCACTTATATTAAATGTGTTTCCACCAAATGATACTGTTCCGCCACTAATGTATGTGTGTGCATATGGATTAGTTCCTACTGGCACCTGGAAAGTATTAGTTGTTAAGTTGTCTGTTTCAACTGCAAATCTTTTACTTTGTGTAAGTAGATCGACGTTTTGAACAACATTATTGACAATACTTTTTGCTCTTGTTACAGCGGCTCGTGTTTCAGCACCTTGGCTGATACGTGCTCTTGCTCCTGAACTAGTGCTAAAGTATCTAGTAGCGGCTTGTATAGCATTATAGTTACTGTTTGAACCATTACCTATGTCAATGATCATTCCGTCAATGATTAATCCAACATCTCTTTCACAAGTGTTATCAGGAATAACAGGATTTTCTGGTGCCGCTAATACATTCAGTCCGTTTGTAATAACATCAGTGATTGTTGTTGTAAGTGTATTGGCTCTATTAATAACATCGTTGACACCTGTGCCTGACTCACAAGTAAGTGTTGTAATGTCCTGTGGAAAACTTTCTGGATAAACTTTATTTGTAACTTGCCCTTCATATGTACAACTCACATTAATTCCTGAAAGTGTAACTTCATTTGTAGCACTTAATCCATGATTAGTAACAGTTGTAATAGTAGCAACACCTGTTAAGTAATCATAGGTAAAGTTGCTTACTGCAAGAACAGTGTTATCAGATTTTGTAACTGTTCCTCCGTTTACATAAGTGTTTGCATAACTGCTTCTACCAATGTAAAATTGAAAACTGTTTGCTGTTAAATTCTGATCATCTACAATAAATTTTCCTTGCTTTGATGGGTAAGGGTTATTTGCCAGTACATAAGTTTGAACAAGTGTTTTTGCAAATTCAATTGCACCATTAGTTTGTGCTATTTGATCAGCAGTTCCTAAACCTACTCCGCTAGGACCAACAGCATTTTGGTTTCCTGCTAGATAACTTGCGGCCATTCTACGTGTTTCTAAGTTACCGCCTTTACCTAAATCGTTAATCCATGCATCAACAATATATCCTACATCTCGTTTACATTTTGCACTGCTGTAATCAAAATTGTTCCATATGCCTGATCCACCAGCTGTTCCTACGTTATGATTGATCCAGTATGTAACTTCTTCTTGAATAAACTTTTTGTTACGTGCAATAATTGCCTCTGCATTTGGATTCTGTACACTTGTAGGAGTGTAAGCTAGATTTGGAAAAGTATCATCTACATAATCTAAAACTGCTTTTTGGATGAATCTTTTATTTTCTCTTAGATAAGTTTGTGCATGATATGCCGCAGTATTTTGATTTGTTGGACCAACTGCTGTTACTAATGAAATATTGTCACCGTTATTGTATGTAATAGTTTGTTTATATGCACCTGGTTCAATAGGAGCACTTTCAATTACTTCTTCAGCTTTCATTAGTGCGGCTTTTAAACTAGCATAGGCATAACTTAATCCACGACCTTCTAGTCCTACTGGTGTACGTGTTTGGGCATCGTCACCTTGTTTAGTGACAAACAAATCTTCTGTTGAACTATAACTGTTGTTATCAACATAAAGTTTTGTTGCGGCCTGCTTGTCTTTGATATCTCCAGTATCTGTTCCTGCAAGATCTCCTGGATGATCATGCAAGTATAATGCACCTGTCATATCATCACCTTGGCGTCTTACTGTTGCACTTCTTGGTAATGTCTCGTCTGTTTTGTAAAATCCGTAATAGCTACTGTCGTATGCAGTATCTTGTATAATATCTACACCTGAGACAGAAGTTTGTGTTCCTAGAGCAATGTTTATTTTTACACGGTTAGTATCGTTATTGTTTTGTGCTTCTGCTTTTGTAGTGTGTAAACTAAGTTGGTCTTCGTTTACCCATCTAATGTAATAGTCTGTATTACTTGACAATCCATTAGGTGGTGTACCTGTTGTTGAGTATTTCCATTTGGTACCGTTAATACTCCAATCCCAACCATGATCGTTAATTACAATATTGCCGCTTCTATATTCTGCAATAGTTTTTGTATATTCACTTGCGTTTGCAGGCTCTGCTCTTGCGTATACAGGCTTTGTTGGCTCAAAAGTTGTATTTGGAGCATAGAATTGATCTTGGAATTTTTTATCAGTTACAATGTCGTTGATTGTAATTGCACTACCATGTGTAGTATTAAATTCTGCAATAGCTTCTGGTGATGTTGCAATTTTACCAATTGCATAAACTTGGTTACCACTTACAGGTCCACCAAATATTGGACTGGTATCAGCATTAATATTAGCACCTGTGTTTGTAATTGTTATGTTTGTCGCACTTGAATTGTCAATACTGATACCTGTTCCTGCTGAAAGCGTTTTTGCTAGTATTTCAGTACCAGTTGTATTTCCAATTAGTATGCCACCAGGTGTAATTCCTGCTGGTGTATCATTTAGTGCAGTAAAACTAATTGTGCCGCCTTGTCCAAATACAGCATATAGTTCTGTGAAGTTTTCATTTGCTTTACGGAACGCTTCACGTATACTATCACCTGTTCCGTCGTTACCTTCAACACCTAAGTAAATATCTTGTTTTGCCATTTTTTAAAATCCTACGCTTTCACCACAACCACAACTACTTGTGCTTTCTGGGTTTCTTATATCAAAGTATGATCCAAATACTTCTTTTTTATAATCAACAGTTGACCCTATTAGATACATTATACTCATACTATCGATTAAAAACTTTCCGTTTGGTAGATCAATTACCTCATCGTTTTCTTGGGGTGCGTCCTCTAACGTCCAATCATACTTGAATCCAGCACAACCGCCACCTTTAAGTGCAAGTTTGACTGCATTTTTCTGGTGTTCTTTAAGCATATTGCTCATTTGTTCCTTTGCGGATTCTGTTAAAAATACTACACTCATTGCCTTACTCCTATGTATTTATGTAATCTTTTATAATCCGAATGTAAATAAATAATAATATGTTCAAAAGAATTGAAAAAGAAATACGTTTTTATGTGCGTAAAAGTAAAACAGGTAAATCTCACCCTTACAAGCGTACACGTAGTTATGCCGTGTTTGAATGTGACGAGTGTCACAATGAATTTAAAAGAGAAAAGGGCAAAGTAGACCCAAAGCGTTTAGATAACTTCTATGTCCACGTTTGCCCTAGTTGTGATCCTAAGCGTTTTGCTCAACGTAAAGGAGTTGAACAGCGTAAGTTGTTAAACTTACCAGCAGGATCTGATATAAGGATAGACGAAATTTAGTCTTCTTTTTTCCAAATAGTCCATGCACCGTATGCAATAGCCGCATATGCCGCTATTTTAGCAAAAGGTCCTGCGATTAGCACAATAAGTCCTAATGCAATAAGAGCCGCTCCATCAATTGATGTACGCTCTTCAATTCTTGCTTTAATCCAGTCTTTCATATTATCCTCCTATAATATTTCAGTGTGTTTGATAGACGCAAAAGGTATAGGTTGATTATTTTCATCAACTATCATTTCACCGTTTAATGATCCACATAGCATTTTATTACCTTGTGAACTATAATGCATTGTTGGCTTTATTTCTACACCGTCAATAGCTCTTTTGTAGTTCTTTGGCTTTGGTTTGCCTGCGGATGATTTATGTCCTGCCATACTTCTCCTTCTGTTAAGTATTTATGTAGAGCAATACTTGCCAAGTTTTTAGCCTTAGATTCTACCATAATATCTGCATCTTGTAAAAATGATAGTGCCCAATCATTTACTGCGTTATTCCACATGTAATCTGAATGTGCTCTAAGTTTGCCTTTTTTGTATCCTTGTTCAAGTAAAGTCTGCATATCCGGAAGTATTTCTGGATTTTGATTAATAAGTAAATCTTCTCTAGATACACTGTAATGTATCACAGGTCGAACGCCACGCCACGAATCTATTACGCGAGTAAATCTATCGTCGGTTCGCTTGATATATTCACCTTCACGGCACCAGTGGTGGTGTATGTCAAGTACCAAAGCACAGGTGTCGACAAGTTCGAGACTGTGTTCGAGTCCCCATTTGTTTTCGTCATTTTCGATCGTAATCGAGTTTCTCGCCTCTGGAGAAAGTCTTTTGTTGACTGCGTGTTTGATACCGGCTGGACCTTGCCTGCCTGATATATGGACGTTGCATTTAAAGTCTTGGAAGGTACACCCGTATCCCATCCAGCGTATGACGTCGGTGTGATATTCAAATTCTTCTACGCTCCTATCTACGATGTCAGGATTATCTGACGCAAGTACAGTAAACTGACCAGGATGCATAGACAACCTGACATCAAGTTCACGAGCTTTTGCGCCGACGTTAGCGAAGTTGGTCTCGCAATATTTTCGTACATCAGGCTTGCGCCAGAAGTAAGACCAATCAGACTGAGTATAAACAGGTAGGACGTCACTTCCCAACCTAACCATTCGTAATTCATTTGGTAATCCTCCTACATAATTAATAAGGTTCCAATAACTCTGTATATTGTGAACCATAATATCCCATAGACGTTCTTCAGCAACTTCACGTGTTTGTCTATTAAGCCATTGAACTGTTGTGCTACGGGTATTTAGTGGACGTTGAATTTCTTCAAGTAATTTCTTTTTCTGTGTTTGATCTGGATGCATGTATTTGCAAGCAAAACCTATACGTTTAGTCATATTGTTTTAATAGTTCCCATGTGTGTTTATAGTCTCTAACATTATAACAGATTCCTAAGTCATTGTCAAGTATTATTTTCTTTAAAGGATAGTCATTTCCTGCTGGGTCCATTCTGTCTCCAAAGAAGTGTAATTCATCATTTGGATCAAAATCTCTTACTATCTGGCTTTTGTCATTTCCTTTAGGGAATATATCAATACCAGTTTCTCCTCCTACTACTGCTTGTATTTGAGGAAATTCTTCCATAAATTTTTTAGCAATAATATTTCTTTCATTATTTTTAATATCATGTTTTACGTATAACTTACGTTCAGCCATTGTAGCATTACGTCCTACAACACTGAAGTTAACCATTCCTGGCCGTTCTTCAATATGTAGTCCTGTCCTTAGGGGGAAATCTGATTCTGCAATTTCATTTCTTAAATATAGATGTGCTTTGCTAGGCAAAGTCCAATCGCTTGTGTAAACATTTTTTCCTCTTTCGTATACATCACTACCACTACAATTATATGCTTTACGTGCTAGGTTATATATTACTGTACCTACTTGTTCTATTGTTTTATCTTTATCACTTCCTGTAACAAGATATACATGATTTTTGCAACAAAAATCAAAAAAGAATTTTCCAAACTCTGCATCTATTTTTTGCCGACTTGGCGTAAGTGTTCCGTCTACGTCAAATATAAATTTTTTCATTGCCAGTTCTCCTTTACCCAATCGTCTTCAACCTGATGTGGATGTGGCTCTCCATGGAATACTGCTACACAAGTTTTTGGTAATAGTTTAGGATCTTTTTTATCTCTAAAATTACGTGGTTGATTATGTGGTTTGTGTAAATCATTTCTATCACGCATTTCCCACTTGTAACTTAGTATCCATTCATCTGGCCAAAAAACCCAATCTCTCTTTTTAGGATTGACCATTTCGTAGATCCAATCTTGGTCTCCATGAAACCTTCTCATATTGACAGCATGGTCTTTCATAAATTCATCATATACAAAACCCATCGAACCAGATTTTAATCTAAAAATACTACTATTCATTCTGTTCCAATCAGAACGTAGTGATCGATTGAAATCTCTAATAATGCAAAATTTATCTGGTTGGTATGTAAACAAATGATCTATGTTACCGCATATAACAATATCTAGATCCATGTACAGTAAAGTACCATCTAGAGGAAAGTTCTTGTCAAAAAACATCGGCTTGTACCACCAACCTGAAACTCCAATTTGTTTAAGTGCTATAGAAGTTATGTTACTATCTATACCACGTAAATCGTCAGTGAAGCAAACAAATTCAAATGGAACTGTAAGATGCCTCTTACACATGCTAAAAAGTTTATTGACATACTCTGATGAGTACTTACTGCCATGTTTTAAACAAACTACATAATTTTTATTATCTTTTTGATGCAGTTCAAGTTTAGAGCTAACCGTTGGCTCTGGCGGAGGTATTACGGCCTCAACCGGGGGATCATCTTTTGTTAATTTATTTCTTGCCTTTTCTTCACGACGTGCATCTTTTTCACGCCGCCTGGCGTCACGAACTAATCTCCATTGTGCTTTTGTGAATTGACTTTTATCAATCTTAGCCATTGAATCTATACTTCTGTGATTCGAATGGAGTATAGATTGCACTATTTGCTCCATGCTCTGCACATTCGACAGACTCAACCCAGCAACGACCGTTGCTTGCCTTTTCAATAAGATTGTTAGCAAAAACGTATGCGTGATATGCAAACTTCTCTGCACCTACACCATCAAACTCTCTTACTTCGCACAAGTCTTTGTCTTGCAAATCATAAAAGTCTTGTTTGTGTGGGTCGTTAATATCAATACATGTCTTGTGATCAAAACTATCTTCGAGCCATGCTTTCAAAGCCTTAAGGCCGCCAAAGTCAACAGCCCAGTTCTTGTTGTCAAGATCTGCACATCCAAATGTAAATTTAAATTGCAAACTGTATCCATGAAGAAGATGACAGTGTGAGTGATCTGCATTTGGTTGACGGAACACCGCTGAAAGTCCGATGTTGTGTCCGTATGTTTTTGTACTGTAATAAGCCATATTTTTCTCCTATATTGTAGCGGCAGAATTAGGAGGGTTGACGCTAAGTCCTCTGATTATCATGTACTTATTATACTATAATTTGTCGAGCGTGTCAAGTGAAACATTATCCAAATTCCAACTTTTTGGCAGTTTCCATCCTTGCTTATTATAGATTGTAAAACAATGATTAGGAAACCATTCAAATACTTTTGCTATTTGATGTACCCAATAACTATGATCTACTGCATATGAATCAGCACTATTGTATCCTTCTGTGCCTTTGTATATATTATTAACTTTGGTATTTGTGCTATAAAGGTCAAATCCTAATAAATTTACTTTGTTATCTAGAGTTGCTCCTAGAAGTACTGCATAAGGTCCACTACCCCAGTGAAAAGGTTCGTCCATTCTTTCTGTGCCTTCTTTAATCAAATTAGGAAGTGGTAATACACCAAGTTCTTCGTTCCAACGTTGTCTAGTATATATAGTATCGTGATGTTGTAATGCTTGTTTAACCATACGTTTATCACAACACACTAGATGCTGGACATAATGATCTCTAAAGATAGCATTACATCCTATCTTTTCTTGGTATATTTTATCTAAAGGGATATCTTTACGGCTGACACCGTTTCCAATAACTAACATAAATCTATTTAGTAGGTTTGGTGTCTTGTACTTCTTTACTAATTTTTTTAAACTCTTCCCTAACTTCGCCTAAATTTTTACTTGCCCTATGTAATGTCTGTACTAACAGTCTTATAGTATATATTGTCCAGAACCACCAGGTTACTGCTGTTACAGCAAACACTCCTAGTGCCGCCCAGAATGCCTCTTTCCAATCTATAAAGCCTAAACATACTAATCCTACAGCAAATACAAGGAATATAATTGGCACGATCCGTGCGAACATATCCCAGATTGCTACCTGAGCCTCTATTTTTTCTATTTTTTTTTGGTCTATTATCATTTATTTTGCCTCTTCTTTTTCTAAAGATGTAAACTCATGGTGTTACATCGCATAATATTTATGAAGTTTTTTTTGAAATTAAATTGGAATTTAACCGGAAATTGAACCAAAACTGCGCCACTCTCCAGGAGTACCAGTTCTAATGCAAATCCAGCCTAAGTTACCACCAGGACTTGGAGCATCGTGCCAAACAATGTCGCCTTGGTTGTATAGTCCGATAGTTGGAATGCTATTTCCAACTTCTTGTTTTTTGTTTTGAAATCTAACTGGACCGTTAGTTTCTAATGCAACGCCTTGTGTTACTGTTGAAACGCCTATACCTACTGCACCTTCAAATACTGTGTTTGTATTTCCTTGCACTTTGAGTATACCATCTCCGTCAATAATTAATCTTGATGTTGTGTCGTCACCTACAAGTGTGTTAATAGAAAGAAAAGCATTTCCTAGATCATTAAGACCATCTCTAATTGCTTGTACATTATCTTTACTAATATCAATTAATGCTGTCATTCTTCTATCTTTCCAAATCTTTTCCATGTCCCAGGTGTACCACTAACAACACACACCCAACCCATATATCCGCCTGCTTGAGGATTGTTGTTGTATATCATATCACCTTGATTATAGTTTCCACTTATAGGAAGTTCATTTGCTACTGCTATTCTTTTATCTTGAAATCTAATTGCACCTGCTACTTGCAGATCTACATCATCACCTGGATATTGTACATTGATACCTAGTGTACCTTTTACTTCAACTCCGCCCTGTTCTTTAATTACAATACGTTCTTTGTTATCTGTAAGTAGGCTCATTTTACTTGTTGTATATGCACCTACTCTTACGTGATCAAATTCAGGATCAACAACAAACTCTGCTTCATTACTCGCAACACTAAATTGTGCATTGGCCGCTTCAACACCTATGCCAAAACGCATCGTTCCACTATCCCAAGTTACAAAGTCATCGATATTAAGATCGCCTGATGTTCTTAGATTGTTTAGTGTGCCAACATTTTCTAATTCACTATGTTTTACAGTAACACCTAATTTATCTGCACTTAATACAGGTATATTATCTATTTCAATTACTGCATTTCTGTGTAGGTCAACGGTATTACTTACATAGAATCTATCTCCACGCCATACAATTTGTTTTGTTGCTTCGCCGTCTTTACGCCATTGCATACCCATCATCTCAAGTGTTCCTGCTTGAGCATGGAAATCAATATTCTGTGTTACCTTTTGTGTAGAAGTAAGTTCTTCTACATGTAAATTACCAGCAGTCAACTTACCTTGTACATTTAAGTTACCACTTACATCAATATCGCCAATTAAATTATCTGTGTCTATACTTCCAACAGTAATAAGGTCATCTTCAACAAGCAAACTAGTTCTTGAAGCATTATCTCTTATACCTGTGCTTCTAAGCAGTGTAATTTTACCACCATGAATAGCATTACCGCTTATACTGTTTACAGTTGCGGGTGGTAATTCTGCGGCTTTTGTGTTTGCAATAGTCTCTACAGTTGTTGCTAGACGTGCAAGACCATTTCTAATGTTATCTATTTGGCTCATGTAAGTATTTATCAACTTACCTTGAGAAGTATAGTATCCGAATTAATCCTACCGTTAAGTTTAATATCTACTGCGTTAATGTCTTCTAAGAATGTACGTAATTTTACTTTACCTGCTTCTTTGAACTCTTTGATCTTTTCTTCAGGTTTACGTAGTGTCTTTTGTACGCTTTCTTTTTCGTTGAATCCAATAATTGTAGTGCCTTTTACACTCAACCCGCTACCTTCACGTTGCTGACCTTGTGGATCTACATTACTTGCTACATATTTTCCTATCTTACGTGTCTTTACATTGAATACCCAAAGCTCATTTGCATATACAATTTCTGTAGGATTGATACTTGCAATACTATACTTGTTATCAACCTTTAGATACTTCAGTTTTTCAACTAATTTTTCAGCACTCTTGGGCTTACGTTTTCTTGTCTTACGTGTTGCTTTGCTTGTATCAACAACAAGTTGACACGCCATTTGAATATTTGTAAGTGCTTCAAGTATTCTTTTCGTATCATCTTTAGTGAGATGTGAATAACCTTCTTTCAATTGTTCTAGCATGTCTAGAGCATGTTCGTCCAATTTGGCCATTTGTGCCTTGCTTGGCATATTCAAAAGCTCTTTGTATTCAGCAATTTGTCCGTCATAAAATCCTGCTATCTGACGTGCATGTGCTTGAGTCACACTATAATCTTGAAAATGCTTTTTAAAATTAAACCCTTTAGGGTCAAATGACTTTGGGTCTGTTATCCACCCATCTAGCCATTCTTCAATATCTTCCATCTGAACAGATACTTGCTCACGTATCCTTTCTTGGATACTTGGCTTATATACGTTTTTCTTTTCTTCTTCTACTTCTTTCTTTTGTGTAAGCAGATATGCACCTTGTTGCATTGCTTCTTCAATACGTTTCTTTAAGAAGACTGTAGTAGGAGCCATCTTGCCCATAGTACCAGCAAGCGATTGCCAATAGTCGTCTTCCTTTTTATTATAATCAGGCATACCATTAAGTAACATCTTTGCTGAAATACTTGCAGTAATACTTAGAGCATATCCTGGTGCGGCTTTTACCTGTTGTATTTGTTCTTTAGTGTAACCGTTTTTAGTCATCCATGTGCCAACAAATGGATACAAATCTGCAGGCTTATAATTTTGATAATACCAATCCCTAGCCCATGTTACGTGCCTATGAAACTTTTCGCCATCCCATTCTTCCCAACCTTCCCAACTAGGTTCAGTAAGTTTGCCACCACGTTTAATATGCGGTGCCCGGCGATTAACCTTTCTTCTTTTTGTTGGAATAGCCATTTTAATCTCCTAAAAAATTCAGTGTAGTAATAATATATATGTAACTTGTATAAATGTCAACCATTATTGGTATCTTTTCTTTTGATGGAAGGCTCTTTTGTACATATTATGAAGATACAAATTTAATTTACTTGCTCTGGAAGGCTTCTCATATCTTGAAACACTTTTCCATTCATCACGTTTTATAGGAATAACTTGCATTAGAGGTTGTCCTACTTTAAGTTGTGCTACAGGATCTTTTAAATATCCAGGAAAATGCACACTATTAAGATCACAAACATCTGTGTCTATAATTGCAGGCAATAGAGCAAACTCTCTTTCAAAGTGATAATAGGGTTGCATGAACAAACAACTATACCCAGGAGGTGTCTTTATCCTCCAAGGCAAACTTATTTTAAAATATGATTTCTTTTTTCCTTCTAGCTCAATAGGACATTGAGAATGTGAATGACCACTGCCTGGATGTGTCATATGATTTTGTATCTCAAAAAACTTGCCTATTTCTTCTACAGGATATACTTTTTCTACCTGTTCTACATTATCAGGATCAAAAGTGTTTCCTATAATTTCCTGTTCAAATGCATTGGTAATGATATATCCTGAAGTGACAATATCTCTCACAGGCATACATCCTGCGATAGTAGGAACTCCATTATCATCTTTTGCATGTAGTTGTTTATACCATTCGGGCAAACAATCTTTTGCAGGGACTATAGGAAAATGTTTAAGAACATTCTCATCACCGCAAATGAATTCAATTTCTTTGGTCATTTTGGAACCTGGTAGTTGCCAACCATTATTCATGCTCGCCGCCAGGATCATTAGGATCCAAGGGTACTTTTACTGCATTGCCGTCTTTATCTCTATAGATAGTATAAGTCCTGCCTCTACCATGTGAATAATAGCCATCGCTTCTCCACTGGAACATGCTAGGTTTATGTTCAGCAACCTTGAATGTGCCTACAGTAACTACAACCGCGGCGACTAAAAGTACGTGTGCCATTGCACTCACACCAAATACAAAAACACTGTCTGCAATAAGCAATGCAAAAACAGCCGACCACATAAATGCTAGGATTTGCATAACCATATGCCTAACCTGCAAATCTGGAATATTACGCAATGGATTTACTTCTGCATTCATAATATGATTCCAACAATCTACAACAAAACTTCTCATAGTTTACTCCTTTAAAAATCACCATCTATACCATTGATGGTATATGTTTTGCCTTTGTAACCTTCGTCCATTTTTTCAACGTCGGTCATTGTTTCCCCCCCTATCCTTTGCTTAGGATTAAATTTTTTCTCCTGCTTCGAAACCTCTAAAGGTTTTGAATCTTGGAAACCTGAGACTATACGTTTCAGAATCTTGCGACTTCGTTCTAGCATCAGCTCTAATCTCTATTAACTGACCAATGAGATCAGCACGTTGAGTCCAGAACTCATCACGTTGAGAGTCAGTGAAACCGCTCCCACAGTTAAGGC
>CEOK01013641.1_pt1 | contig 12045 bp, 18 predicted proteins | sample 427001 | NCBI WGS metagenome assembly CEOK01 (sample SAMEA2591108, study PRJEB7988) | marine metagenome | isolation source: saline water (ENVO:00002010), including | reverse complement strand
TCGTTGTAGTATCCCAAAATAATTCCTCTGTCTAGATATACAAGGTACACCAGTTTGTCTTTTTGTGTATCCTTACTGATATGTATCTCAATGTTCGCACTACTAAACCTATCGGTTAACTGTAAAGTATATGCCATAAGTTGTGCGATTTCATACTCAGTAAATTCATCTTTCTCTATCAAGTGCCAAGGTTCTATCTTGGCCTTTGGATCCCAAGCATTAGTTTTCTTAGCAGAAACATGTAGCTTGTTACAATATTGTACCAAAGCATCAAATGGTCTTGGATGGTCTTCTAATTTGTTTCTTAGATTTTTCCAGACTTTTATCTTGTCTTCTAACTTGTTTCCTAGCATCTATCCCAATACTTTGATCTTAAAAGTGAATCTTCCTGTATCATTTGTAACAGAGTTTAACACAGAAACCACTATTGTGTCAACCGAAGATATGCCATCTGTGTTTACCAAACTAGCTTGAAACTTCATTGCGGTTTCGTAATTGCTATCTCCTTGATAATCGTAGTCGTCTATAAAATTTACAGAACTGGTAGACTGATCTAATTGAAAAGTCATCTTACCACTGCGTTGTGCGTTTACCAATGAGCTGTTGTAAAAATAATCCACTTCATAAGTTCTAGAATAGTCGCCTGGTAGCCTGAAAAAGTATGTGTAGCTAGAAGTTTCTGAAACTTCCAAGTTATGAAATCCACCTAGTGTTGCGTTCACATAACCTTTTATTTCAGAAATATATGGTTTGTTTGTAATATAAGTTTGTCCATAGGAAAGATCTGCTGTTCTTGTAAAAGAATCTTCAACTGAAGAATTACCAGGAACAACAAAATCGATAACACTATATTGAGCATTGCCTTCTGTGCCTCCAACATTACCCACTCCTTCAAAATTATTATGGGTGCTGAAATTATTTGAGCCATTTTGTATTGCTATGGCTTCTCTGTCTATATTTTTAAATTCGCTAAATCCAAATTTATTTTTACTTGGTCCTGTTGTTTGTCCTTGGGATCCAAGTGTTGTATTTTGTCCAAACTGTACGCCTTGGCCTAAGTTTGTGAAGTAACAGCAATGAAAATGATTATTATAAGCATCATCGTCACTTACAATACCTACACTCATTCCATTTACACTGACATGGTCAAATTTATTTTCTTGTGTACAAACCACAGTACTCAGAGAACTTAATTCTAAACCTGCGTTTGCTCTTGTAATAGCTGTACCTGTAGTCCAAGGACCAGTAATTCTTATGTTTTCAAAATTACTCATTTTACAACTTTGTAGCTTTAAAACAGGCTGTGTAGTTTGTGTAGTTGCCACTGTAAAATCTTTCATTACGATTTGTCGTGGTTGATTGATTGTTGTGCTGGAACTATCATTTGCGTAATTTCCAGGTGTGCTTGATTCATTTACTGTTTGAAAAACAATAACATTGTTTGTTACATTAAATTTTGTTTTATCTTTACCAGCTCCAACAATAGAAGCAAAAGGTGGGATATAAATTGTAGCTGTAATTTTATAAACTCCCGCAGGAAAGTAAAGTGTTGCTCTGCTTTCTTCTGTGCCTTTTGTAGAATTATTAATATATAGTTGATCAATCGCACGTTGTATTGCTATTGTTTGATCTGATCCATCACCTGGTGCTCCAAAAGATTTGACTGAAACAAGTTCGTCTAATCTTTGTTGTAAGGTCCTTTTAATAGGTGATGTAGAAGTAAGTCCTGTTGTAACAGTTTGTCCTCCTAGATATGTGTATGTGTTAGCCAATGTGAAAAGGTCATCGTGCTCTGTAATAATTTTTGTGTTACCTACTGCTGGTGATCCTTCAGCAACTGATCCATTTCCTATGTAAAGCTCTCTTGAATCTACTGCCCAACCAAACTCACCCCCTGATAATTGTGGTACTCCAGAACCTTGGTTCTTTTGCCCTCTTCTTACTTGTATCCTGGATATCTGTACGACTGCCACTGCTAAACTCCTATATAGTGTATTTATGCCTGAAGTCCAAGTCGTTGCCCTTTCGATTATACCACATTTCAAATGTATCTGTGGGCCATAATGCTTGTCTGTTGTTACTGTTTTTAGGAGCCATGCTGTACCATTTGTTCCAATAGTATTCAGCACGTTCTCTGTTATCTTTACGTTTATGATAAAAAAAGTTCATTCTAGGATGAGTGCGTTCTTTGTTAGCTTCCCAAGTTTCAGCATGTTTTTGCCTGTCTAACTTCTTGTATAATTCAGGGTTATCTAAGCGTCCTGTAAATATTCCTGTCTTAAACATGGGATTAGCATTACCACCCATGCTTCCACCACGTTCTGCGACAATGTTAAAATAATCTGGATTGTTTGTTACATCAAACTTGTCACTGTAATATTTACAGACATCTTTGAATCTATCTTGATTACTACTTTCAAATAATATTTCTATCTCATAGTTGTTTCCGTATTGTTCAATGTGTTCCAACCAATCTTTGCTTGATCCTTGATATACATTTAGGTCACGTGTAGTTTGTCCTAAATATTTCCTACCTGTAATATTATGTGTGAAATGATATAGTTTTTGCATTTTAATAGTGTTTGTCATAATACTGATATACTCTGTCCCACCATTTAGACTCCCATTTATCAAAGTCATCTGGCAATAAATCAAATTGCTGATACTGTAGGTCTCTAGAACACATGAATACATGTCCTTCCTTTATGTCTGTACCGTAAAGCTCATTATGTGCTAGGGCGTAGGCAGTAAGTTGTAGATAGTAATCTTCAACCCATTCTTCTTTTTTAGGTTTATTAGTTTGTTTGAAATCCATTATGGCTGGTTGTCCCTTATACATGCCAACTAAATCAGTGGTTCCAGCATAAATCTTTGGATGATATAGCTGTACTTCACTGCCCCATATCTCTACATGATCCATCACATTGTCCTTAATTTGCTTTGCCATGTTATGAGCTTGTTTAGCATAAGGATTAGATCCTGGCTTTCCCCAGTTTCCTGATTCTACGTAATCTTCTAAATATTTGTGCATTCTTGTGCCAACTCCAGATGCTTCTGTAACAACTTCTCTAGCCTTCTGTTCACCTACTCTTTTACGCCATGCTATAAGATGTGTTTTATCTTTAGTAGCATCTAATATTGTTGTTACACTAGCAACAGAATTTCCATCTGGACAAGCATAAAGTCTTTTGCCTTCAACACTTTTCTTTTTTATTTCTTTGTAGTCGTATTTGTTTTTAATTAATGTCATACTATCACCCAATTATATATGGCTCTTAGAGCTAAACAGAGATAACAAAATTCCATCAAGGCTCTTGGTATATCTCCATCTCGCATACCCATGTAAACCCAAATAGAGCAAGACATTGTTGCTATTGCCCAACCCATCCACTGTGTGTCTACATTTGCGTTTGATAAGATAAAAGCACCAATCATAGCTAGAGCAAACCCTATCCATCTTAATCCACTTAAATCTTTATAATATCTAATTTTCATTCTACGTCAAAATCGCTTACAAAAACCCTACGATTGTCTTCTGTGGGATAGGTACCGTGCCAGACTCTATCATCCATAATTATAACCTGTCCTGCCTTTGGGTGAAACTTATGATCGTATGTATAGCCATATGGATTTTGTAATAGGGTATACAAACAACCATTCCATCGATTATCTTTTGTAGGTTTAATATCATCAAAAAACATTACAGTTGATATAAAACGTTTATTAGATTGTGCCGCTCTATCTGTAGAATGAAAGTGGCCAGCTTGCCAACCACCTGGAAAATAGTTTATTGTCCAAGCTGAGTTCCAACCACTCTGGTCTTTGCTCTGTCTTTCTTTGATATCAGTTAAGGGAATTTGTGCTTGTTTTAATGTATCTCGTAACCATTCCATGTATCTGGATCTTTCTTCAGTCCATTCTTCATTCTTGATAGGACGTTGTAATCCATTTACTGTTGCTGTTTTTTCACTTATATCTATATCGGTGAAATCAAAAAACTTTTCTAAATCTTTATAGTCAGGATAAAAAGCCGACACAACCCAATGTTGGTTTGGAACGGCATAAAATTCTATGTCATTTACTTTGTTTATTAAAGCCATTTATGTTCCTACTTCTAAACATAATAAGGGTCTACTGTGGAATTTGGATCGTCCATACCAGTAACTTTTTGAACTTCTGGAATGTAATGCTTCAACATGTTTTCAACACCTAACTTTAGTGTGATACTACTACTGGCACAACCAGAGCAGGCACCTGATAAAAGCATAAGGGCATCACCTGTTTCCATATCAAAATCTTCTAGCTTGACTACACCACCATGCTGTGCTACAGCAGGTTGGATATGGTTTTCCACAATATGATTAATATTTTCAATTATTTCTTCTTTTGTTCGTTCGCTCATTATATTTCTCTTTTAAGATACTACACTAATTTATCTTAATTGTCAAGTATTATTTTAAAGCTGATTTTGCGGCTCTTGAAGCCATTTGATCTACAGTATCGTCTTCTGGTTCTGACTGTGGTGCTTCGCCCCCTTTAAGCACCACACCATTTTCATCAAAACTTGAAACCAATTCCTGTATTCTTGGATCATTGTTATAAGCCTTGACAAAACTTTCTCTGTCATAATGCTCACTACCTGCGTTGTCTAAAAATTTATTAAGGTCTTCCCAGCTTATACTGGTTGCGCCTTCTTTGTGCTTAAGATGTAATATTTGGGTTAGATTATCTTTGACGTCTTCGCTTAATCTATAGCCTTTTTTTTTGAGTCTGCTAAGAGCAAACCTAATCTTTTACTTAATTCTACGCTTTCTCGTTTGGGCCTATCCGCCTCTTCGTCTTCACCTGCCGCTGGGCCTGATGCTCCAAACTCGTCGCCTGCTGGGTCTTCTGCTTCCGCTCCTGCTTCATCATCCACTGTAGGTTCCATTTCTGGTTCCTCCGCAGGAACTTCATCGCCCATTGTTTGTGGTGCGCCTTCTCCTGTCAAAATAGCTACGCCACCTGTCAAGGAGTCTCTAGTGCTTTCCAATGAAGTAAACAATCCTTCGAGTGCCGGTTTAACCGTATTGATAAACTCTTCGGATTTGTCAATGCCATATTCGTCTCTAATCTTGTCGCCTATTTCTAGCATAGATTCAGTTTGCATTTCTGCTGTGTCTTCCATCCAGCCTGTTACTCTGTCGACCATATCTTTTGCGGCCATAACAAGAGCTGATTGTTCCTCTGCGCCTTCAACTATTTTTTCTTCTGTTTCAGGAGTTGTGTTTTCTGAGTCACTCATCTCATCAATTGCTTTATTGATGATGTCAAGGAATAGTTTGCTTTTTTGATATGAGTCTGTGTTAACAGCTTCATAACTTTCATTTGTTTCTATCTGTGATATTTGTGTTCTAAGTTTGTTACGGGCATCTTCAAGTTGCTCACGTGTGAACTTAGATACATCTATTTTTTGTCCAAATCGTTGTGCTAGATTCTCATTTAAGGATTCAAGCGTGACTGGTTTTGAAAACTCATTTATTAGCATGTTTTATTCCTTGTATTGCAACTATATATTTATTTATCAAAGATAAACTTTTCTATTTGGTACAAAGCGTACCAAGCCTTGTCAACTGCTATATCGTATTTAATCTCTGCTGTGGTTCTTACATCGTCATTTTCGGCGTTTTTCATTGATCTTTTCGCATATAAGGCATCATTATAGTGTTTACATACATCTTGATCTAGAGATACAATGTTATCAATGCCATAATTCTTATTTTCTGCCAGGCCTTTTGCTATAGCTACAGCGGCCGTTTTACAAAATACAGTTTCTATATGCTTATTACATCTACAATCAAATATTCTATAACCATTGCTGTGTTTACGGACAATTATGTGTTTGATCCTAATACTATTGCCTCTTTCGTAAGGAATAGGTACTTCTTTCAGTCCAGCATTTATTATTTCTTCTAACTGTTTAGCGTAAAGTGAGTTATATTTCATTAACGATTACCAATACAGATCCATCATCTTCTATTATCTTACTTACTAATGCCTTGCGGATTAGGCCATCTAATATGAATCTATCTCTCTCAGCGAAATTACGTATTGGTATTGGTTGACTTGAGCATTTTTCTAATACTCTTTTTTCTTCATTGCTTCTTTGTATTTCGAAACTTGTTATTAATTCGTTTATCTTCATCTTGGAATCAAATCATTTAATGCTGACTTGACTATCGGACTGTTTTTCTTCACGACAGTTTTTGGAGCGTTTGGATTTTTAGGATCAGCAAAGGTTACTTCATCGCCCTGTAGCTTATCTACTTTTACAGCTTGACCTCCTACAGGAAGTTGAGATCCTACTTTCAGCATTTTAGTTGCGGCTTTGTCAGCCATGTCACCTGCTATGTCTATTCCTGCTTTGGCAACATTTTTCCCTACATTTTTTGCCGCACCATAGCCTGCTTTTGCTCCTGCTCTAGCTCCTTGAACTGCTAGGTTGCCAGCACCTTTTGCTCCTTTGACTGCTAATTTACCTGCGCCTTTAAGAGCCGCCGTTCCCATCTTTGCTCCTACTCTACCTGCCGCCATAGCTCCTTTGGCCAATGCCGTTCCTGCTACCTTTGCCGCACCTAGTGCTCCGGCACCTATTGCTCCTAAAGCAGGAAGTATTTCATCTAATTGTTCTTCAGTGAGATGGGGATACTTTTCCTTGAGGTATTGTCTTTCGTCAAGTTTGAATTCTTTTAATCGCATTACCTTACTCTTTTGGATGCTTGTTGTACCAACTGCTTCCATTTAGCTCTTGTCGTTGGATCAGACAGCACAGCTTGTAATCCTTGTACATGTGGTGCTAGTTCCGCAGAAAGTTGTCCTGTAATACCCTGTCCAGATCCTATTCTTGATACAGCTTGTTGGAATTTACTTTGGCTCTTACCACCTGCTAGTCTTGAACCTTGTGCCGCTCTCTGTTGCATTGCTTTTTGTGCCATAGCCGCCTTGGCTAAATCTGGAGCCGCCTGTGCTATATCTCCTGTGGCTTTGGCAATATTGCCTGTAGTCTTTACAGCATCTTTTCCAACCTGCTTGATTCCTCTACCAACTCTTACTGCTTGTTGCCCTGCTACCTTGGCTCCTGTTTTAAGTGCTCCACCAGCCTGTTTCGCTACCTTTTGTATCACTGGAGCAGATGCTTTCGCACCTTTTACAGCTAAATTAGCCGCGGTCTTGCCAGTCTTTACAGCCGCCTGGCCAACTGTTTTTCCTACGTTGGCTAAAGTTTGGCCTAGCTTCTCATCAATCTGAGCTTGTGTTAATTTTGCGTGTTCTGTTTCTATTTGTTCAAGCCTCATTTCATTCTCCTTGTTTTTTTAATAGAACGTTTCGTAGGTTTGAGTCTTGACACGTTCAATCTTTGTAACCTTTGACTTGTAGGACTTGTCCTTTTCGTAAACCTAGTCTTAACCTTTATAAGTGGACTACGTCTAGCTTTTGCCTTTTTAATACTTATCCTACTTGATACCCTAATAGGATTACTACAGGTCTGCGGTTTTGCTACGATTCTACCTTTTTTCTGTCCGCTAGTACATCTATATTTACGAACAACCTTGCCCTTTTTTCTGCCAAATATCTGTACAGCACCTTCGTCAACTATTTCAGAAATAATCATTTAATCCTCCTGTTTAGTCTTTTCAGTGCTATTGATGCTGGATTTGTTCTTTTTGTTCTCTGTGCTTTCCTTACGATCCTTGCTCCAAGTCTAGCTCTAGTTCGTTTCATAGCCATTCTTGCTTTCATATTAGGTGAAGCAAAGCATTGAGACATATTAGCAACGATCCTATTCTTACGACGTCCAGAGGTACACCTGTACTTTCTGACAAGTTTTTTACCTCGTCTGCCCCAGATCTGTTTCTCGTTAAGGTCCGTAGATGTGATGTCTGTTACTAGCATAACAGTATTTATATAGATTGTTTTAGTTAAATGATATTAAAAGGACTACTATAGTTGACAGCAAACCAGCTACGATGGTACCGGTGGCACCAAGAACTACCTTCATCATTGCTTTATTACCGCTGGTAATATCAGCATGGATGTGTTCAACTTTTACTTCAATCTTTTCTAAGCGTGTTTCTAAATTAATGTAACGCTGTTCACACAAATCAACATGTGCTTCTAAGCTCTCACGCTCTAATTTTGTGGCTCTTGCCATAATCTAAATCTCCATTCCTCTTGTCTCTCGGAAGGGGCCTTTAATCTCTGCCTGATTATGTAATGTTTGCCTTGTTAAATGTTATGTTTGTTGCCTTTTTATCTTTTGCTCTAAATACATTATTATTTATCAATATAGTCTCATTAAGGTTTGGTATCACCGGAACCAAATCAAAATTATTTTGTAAAGTTTCAACATCAGGTACCTGTCTACCTTCGTCAACCCTTGCTTCTAGGCACCACACGTTGTGGCTTCCTTTGTAATCTGAACCAAAGCCTAGCTCACTTAATTTTTTTTCATCGCACTTAATTAAAGTAGGTGCTTTATCATAAAAAAAGTTCATGGTCAACATCAAAGTCTGTAGAAAAGTCATAAAGTTTGCCTGCTGATGATTTAATTTTTGATCAGCACTTCTATAGCTCTTTGTTTCGGTGATGTCTATCAATGTGTATACTTTGAGCATACTCTATTTACCGGTCATAAAAAAAGGGCTCAAACAATGTGAATGAGCCCTTTTAATTGTTTTAGTAAAAAACTTAATTACTGTTATTATACAGCAATGTAGAAGTCTTTTAAAGTTACAGTATCGTCGGAATGGTCAAAACCATCAACTGTACCTAATGCTCTGATAGCCGCTTGTAAAGTAGCCGCAACCACTGTGTCTGTACCTTCAACCATGAAAGACTGCTCAGTGTTTGAGTTACCTAATGGACCTGCCGATAAAATTGTAGATGTAGTACCGATTACGTCTAATACTGCTTTTTGAGCACTATTTGGTCCAGTTTTAGCGTCTATCGCTTGGATATAATCAATTGTAAAGAACTGTACGTCTTTACCTACTACTTCGTATCCTAGCGTAGTTGCCGCTGGATTTACTTTTGTTATTCCTGCCATTGTTTTCTCCTATTTCTCTTAATGACACTTCTTTACTCTAAGAAGTTGTTATATGTATTTACCAAAACAGGAAAATAACTAGCTTTTAGGGTGTTTTTTGGCTCGATTTTCTAGTGTTCTAAGCATTTGTACAAAACCAGGGCCTGCTTTAACTATGTTATCTATTGTTGCTATAGCAGGAATGTATGCTTGTACTACATTTGCGGGTATGCTTTTATTATCTTTTGCTAGTTCTAAGAACTTTTTTGTTAACAAAAGATTCTTGGCGCCTACAAGGTAACGATATCCACCTAGGTCTTTACCTGTAACATCAACGTCTGGTACACTAACTTTAGGTTCAGGATCTGTAACCTTAAATATTTCTAAGTCCTTAAGTGCACTTAATTCTTCTATGTAACCTATTACGTCACTGGTTCTAAGTTTAGCTCTTGCGGCTAATAGTAATCTAGTAATAGTGCTTTGTTTTTCTCTAGTAGAGATACGTTGAAATGAAAATATATTTCTTCTAACAATCTTGTAATCAGAATTGGTAATTCTTAGTACACCTTCTAGTCTTATAAAAAGGTTTTGATCATCAGCTGTAGGAGCTCTGTTATATCTTAATCTTTCAACATAACGATTAAAGTTCATCAATGGAAATTGTGTGCGTTCTCTCATCCTTCTTGCCGCACCTGGATCCTTAAGTTTTTTGTGGGCATCTTCATCACCTACAATGAAATACACGAAGTTATATAAATCTGTGCCACTTAATCTAAAATGCTTGTAACTATCATATCCTGAAGTATTCCTTGCGTATTGCTGTACGATAGGAGTAGTACCTGGAAACTTTCTAAGAACTTCCAGCACTAACATTGTTAGATAGGCTCTTTCACAACAGTCTGTATAGGTTAAGGATCTTGCTCCATCACCACGTGTCAGACGTGCTTCGTGTATCTCTTTAATAAAATCCATTAGGCTTTTTTAATCGCTTGTGCCAATTTATCAATTCCATCTGAATCACCTTCTGGGTCTGGAACTGATTTGGTTATATCAACATTACCTGCTTTTACTTTTCCAATTATCTCATTTGCTTCTTCAGGACTTAAAGCCGGAACTTTTCGCATAATATCTGCGATTTTATCTTCTGGTCCTGCGTCTATTAATGCTTCTGAAAACTTTAAAGCATTTAGCCATTGTTGATCATCAGGCCATTTAATATCACTACTTCTTGGGCTCAATGATGCTTTAATCTGTTGACCCATCTTTGCGTACTTTTTTTGGCTGTCTGTCATATCGTATGGACTTCCACCTTTAGCAGGCATAGCCTCTAACGGCATGTCAGCTTTTAGTGTACTAAACTGTTCACTGTCCATCATTTCTGTCATTTTCATAACGTTCTCCTATCGTTGAACGGCTCTGTTGGCCGCTGTAAACCCTGCTCTATTTACTAGTTTCATGTCCCCTCCAGGGTGTGCTAGGACATAACCCTCTCCACCAGGCTTACCAGCTGTGGTTGCCTTAACGGATCCTGCTTGGGAATCAAGTTGTGCTATAATGTTATTTTTTACTTTCATTATTCCACCAACTACTTCCCATAAACTTTTGAATGCTTTCATGTTTTGCTTAATATATTCCGCAATTTTGTTTTTCTTCACTTCACTTATTTTTTCATGGCTCATTAACCACTTCATAAAGTCTCTGCCAATGCTATCTAAAGTACCTCTATCTACACTTTGGTTGACATAGTTGTATAGGATATCAGAAAAATTAGTTAGCTTCATTGTTCTTAATTTGTTTTTATCTAATAAACTGTCAAGATCAGCACTATCATTTTTAATTATTTGTGATAGCCTTTCTATTTCCGCATTAGGAACTTCAGGCGGAGTTTCTACACTCATTGGAGGTACAACTAATAAATCACTTCCTTGGAACATGCCTAGGTCTTTAAGTGCTGATTCTGTTCCGTCTATGTCCACCATTCTGTGTATAACCACTGCTGTTTGTGATTTGGCAATACGTTTTCCTAAATCACTTGATACATCTACAGCATATTCAACACCTCCAGGATTAGGCTTAAAAACAAAGTTGTTATCAATTACCTTAGGAGTCTTATAATATAATAAATCTCCTTTAAAAAATCCTATGAAATCTTTTGGAACTGCATTTTTAAATGTATCAAATATTCCTGCCATACTATTAGCGAATGCTACACGCCCTGGATCATCTTTGTTTTTTCCGCCGCCTCTGTTAAGAAGTATGTCTTTAAGTTGTTCTGGACTTTTAGCTCTTCCATCTGTTTTGACAGCACCAAATCCTGATTTGTCTGTAAGTATAAACTCTCCATCTTCATCGCGGCCAAAAATGACTGCGGGAGATCCATCCCATTTGATAGTGACATCCTTGTGTCCTCCGCTTGCCATATTTCTTAAACTAGACAATGCTCTCATAGCACCTCTTGATCCTTCATAAAAAACTAAATCTTCTATGTGTTGTATCCTAGCACTCTCATGGATGCTTTCTTTAGGAGCTGTTATACCCTTAGGCACTTGAGTTGTAAAGCCTGCCTTTTGATATGCTTTCAGTTGAGTTTTAGGAATTCTTTTTGAATCGTAATCGAATCCTTTTTTATCTGATTTTCTATACACATCGATGTGTGTTCCCTTGGCTCCTATTGTGGCAGGATTATGAAGCCTATTCTTTTTGTCATATACTTCCCAACCTGCTTTCTTGTATTTGTCTACTTGATTAGCAGTAACGGCTAAAGTTTTTTTGGCTCCTGTTTTACTGGTTGGATTAAGAATCATCAAAACCTTATTACCAGTAAGGGTATTTCCTAGGGTTGAAAGTTTGTCACCCACCTGTCCTATTGTAGTCTGACTACCACCTGCTTTCTTGTATGCTTGGCTCATTGCTCCAAACCCACCGCCTGCGGCTCGACCTGCTTTATAACCTGCGATTGATGTCTTACCAATGTTTTTTAA
>CEOK01109344.1_pt1 | contig 12068 bp, 11 predicted proteins | sample 427001 | NCBI WGS metagenome assembly CEOK01 (sample SAMEA2591108, study PRJEB7988) | marine metagenome | isolation source: saline water (ENVO:00002010), including | reverse complement strand
AAAATTATCTTTTGAAAATCATTAATCAAATTGCAATTTTTCATTATCAAAAAAACTTAATGACCAAAAAGATGATGGGATTATGCCTGATAGTTCATTTAATAAAGTTGATTTACCTGATCCACTAATACCAGTAAGACAATTTAGTTCGCCTAAAATCAGTTCAATTTTTTGATCTATAAAATTATTCCTACCAATTATTTTGGTAATTTTTGAGTCACTATTGGCTAAGTTTAAGTTAACTTTATTAACCGAACTTTCAGATAAATAAGGATCATTACTTTGTACAATATACATAAAATCTTGAGAAATTTTAGAATAAATAGAGTGTGTCATAATCATATTTCCAATATTTAACAAGGAGGGTACAGACCTTATTAAAAAAATTAAAATTACAAAGTATGAGCTTAAATCAAAAAAAACAATTGATATACCTGATACAATTATAACGAATTCAATTGATGGCTTAAATAAAGATTTTCTAAATGTAAGGTTTACTAATATGTTTATTAAATATCCTTCGTTAGAAGAAATAAATTTAGAAAACTTTTTTCTTGAATTTAGTGATAACAAGAAAAACTTGTTCTTAAAATATAAATTATATAGGGATAAAAGTTTATTTGATAATTCAGAAATATTTTTTTTTGGATTTGAATTTTTTACAATAATGAAAAAAATATAACAAGATGAAATAAATAAAATTAATCCAAATACTGCAGTTAATTTATATTGAAAAATTATAAAAGATAAAATTAATAAAATGGTCAAACAATCAGCAATAAAAGTAGTCAGAGGCATTATAATAGATGGTAATAAATGGTGTATATCAGTAGTTGTAAGTCTTAATTCGATAAGCTCATTTTGATTTATCAAATATTTACTATTGTAAGAATTTTTTTTTATTAAATTTAAATAATTTTGAAGTGATTTTTTATTATTTAATCTTAAATAATTTAAATAAAAAATTGTTAGTAATAACTTTGTTATAACTAGAATAAGAAGTAAAAGCATAAAATCATTCATATTGAATTTAAAATAAATTATTTTGATAGAACTTGAATTTTGCAAAACATTTGCAATAAAAATTCCAAATAAAGCTAAAACTGAAACTTCAACAAGTGAATTTATAGATGCAAAAAAAAGTATTCTCCTAATAGGGTATTTTAAAATTTTTAATAATTTAAAATTATTTTTAAAATTAGTTAAAAGAGACATTTGCATTTTGTGGTGGTGTTATTGGAAAGTAATACTTTTTTAATCTTATGGTATATCTTTTATTAAAATTTCTCATAATGATATGTGTATCAATGTTATTGATACAAGAAATGTGGGAGATAAAAGTATCGAATGCAATAATTTTTAAGAATTTTTGATTATGAATATCTAAAAGAAACGGTTGTAAATTATCATTTTTGCTTATTTGATGATATTTAAATTTAATATATTTTTTATATTTATCATTATTACTTAACCTATATATTTCAAATCCCATATTATAGTATTGTTCAACAATCTTATAAATTTTCTTAAAGTGAGTCTTATTAAGCCTAAAAAAACCTGAATTAATTTCGTCTGAAAATAGAATTTTATTTGATATATTAAAATTATTGGAAACTTTAAAATTAAAATCGAAACTATCAAAATCAATTTGAAAAAACGTAAAAAAATTTCTAGCTATAAATATAGATAATTTTTCGTCTACAAACTTTGAAGTAGTATCAAAAAAAATCACATTATTAAAATAATCTTTTACTTTGAAAACATTTATAGATCTAACAATAATTACATTCTTTTTATTTTCTATATTATTAATAAATTCAATATTAGGCACATAAAAATTTATTAAACTTTTTTGAGAATTATTAGCTTTGAATTTAAAAGAAAACTTATTCTTCTTTAATTCAGAAATAAGTGGTATTAGGAAAAGTGTATCACCAAGATTAAATTTATTTTTGTAGTCAATATCAAAAATAACCTCTTTATGTAAGAAACTTTTTTTGTAAATAAGAAATCTATGATTAAAAATTAATCTAGCTACAAATTTAGAAATTAAATTAAAAATATTCATTTAATTGATCCTTTTCATACTTACCACATAAATGATTTGGACAATTATACATTAAATTTAATACACCATATTTATGATCATAACAAAATTTACATTTTGACTTAGAAACTAGGCTAGTAATTTCTGAATTTGGCAACAAAACTTCTTGTGGATTAGTTGGACCAAAAAATGCATAGGTTTTATTTTTACAATATTGAGCTAATTGAAGAGGAAAGCTATCATTAAAAATATTAAATTTTGAATTTTGTATTAAATAAAGTAATTCCTCTGCGTCTAATTTGGATGATAAATTAATAATGTTTTTGTCTTCATTTTTTTCTATTAATTTTGAATAATATTTATCATCTGAGTCTCCACTACCAGCTAAAATTATCTGATAATCATTAAATCTTCTTAAAATTGACTTAATGATCTTATAATCAATAGTTCTGGCACTATGAGGTGCATATTTATTACCCCCATTAGTAGAGATGAGAATATAATTCTCTTTTGCTAATTCATTAAGATATGGTTTTTTTAACTCAACCGTATTTAAATAAGAATATTCAAAATCAAGATTTAATTTATCAAAACTGATTTTTAAAGCTTTATATCTATTAACAATTTTCTTATCAGTTTTTTTACTATAAAAAAAAATTTTTTTTTTAAAAAATCTCAAAATTTCAAAAATAAAATTCTTCTTATGCATTATTAAAATAGATTTACTGAAAATTAAAATAAATAAGAGTTTTATAAAATCTATTATTATTCTTGGGAATCCTAATGAAATAGCATGTGTATTTATATTAAATATTTTATTTAATTGTTCATCATAATCTTTTTGGGTAACTAAAATAATATTATTTTTATTTTGATTAATTTTTGATATTGCATTATACGTATGAACTAAGTCGCCCATTGCAGACCAATGAAAAATTGCAATTTGATTAATGATTTTCAAAAGATAATTTTTTTAAATAGTTTGTATAATTTGATTCTGGATCATTTCTAATATTGTATCTTAACTCTTTTTTTGAAATCCATTTATTAAATAAAGCTACCTCTTCGAGACATGCAATTTTTAAGTTTTGACGATCTTCAATAACTTTAACAAAATTACTCGCCGATAATAAATCATCATAACTACCAGTATCAAGCCAAGTAGTTCCCCTTTGGAATTTTGAAATCATTAATCCTTTTTGTTTTAAATAAAGATTTAATATATCTGTGATTTCAGTTTCACCTCTTGCTGAGGGTTTAATCATTTTAAAATAATCATGAAATTTTGAATCAAATATATATAGTCCTGTTATTGCTTCATTAGATCTGGAATGAGCGGGTTTTTCTAAAAGTGAAATATTTTTTTGGTTTCGATCTACTATTCCATAAAGTTCAGGTTTTTTAACCTTATAAGTAAATATTACTGAACCTTTTTTAAATTTTATAGATATCCTCTTTAGATAAGTAGATAGATTATGTCCAAAAAAAAAATTATCGCCAAGAATTAATATAAAATTATCCTTACCTAGAAGTTTTTTTGATAAATTTACTGCATTTGGTATTCCGTTTGCTTTATTTTGTTTGACAAATTTAAAAGTACATCCAAATCTCTTTCCATCTCCTAATAAGTTTTTATAATTTTTCAAATCTTTTTCTCTGCAAATAATTATTATAAAATTAATTTTCATTAACATTAAAATTGAAATTGAATAATAAATTGTAGGTTTATTATAAATAGGCAATAACTGTTTAGAGGTTGATAAATTTGTAGGAAATAATCTAGTTGCATTTCCCCCAGCTAAAACTATTCCCTTTTTAATCATTTATTTCCCAATCTTTCTCCGTGGTATTTTTTCTGAGCTCTTTTTAACCATATAGAGTTGTCAAAATACCATTTAATAGTCATTGTTAATCCTTTTTCTAAATTAATCTTATGTTGCCAATTGAGACTATTTCTAAACAAAGACGAATTTAAATGATAAATAAAATCATGCCCGGGCCTATCAAGAACAAATTTTGGGGACAAATCATATTTTTTATCCCTGATATGATTACAAATAGAAATAATTTTATTTACCAGATGCAAGTTTGATATTCTTTCTTTAGAACCAACATTAAAAGTGATTATTTCTTTATCATTTTTATTTAATAAAGAAAGTATAGCGTCACAAAAATCGTCTACATATATCCATTCTCTAATATTATTACCTTTCCCATAAATGGGTATTCTTTCATTTTTAATTATTTTAGAAATAATAGTAGGAATAAATTTTTCAGTGAACTGGTACGGGCCGTAATTATTACAGCAATTTATAATTGAAATTGGGATATTAAATGTCTTAGAATAGCTGTTACAAATGAGATTTGTTGATGCTTTTGAAGCTGAATAAGGTGAACTTGTATCAAATCTATTATTTTCTTTAGACGGTAATTTATTGTCTCCACCATATATTTCATCTGTTGAAATGTGAATAAATCTAATAAAATTTTTTGATATGCTTGTACGTACTGCTTCTAGCAGAGAGCTTGTTGAATAAATATTTTCATTAATAAATTTTAATGGATTATCAATAGATCTATCCACATGAGAATTAGCAGCTAGGTTCAAAATAAAATCTGGTTTAAAATTTGAAATAACATTTTTCAATATTTTGGTGTTTGTTAAGTTTAATTTTTTAAATTTATAATTTTGATAATCTTTAAATGGAAGATAGTTATCATTTGTTGAACAATAAGATATTTTATCTATATTCAAGATATGAAATTTTTTTAATAGTAATTTTCTAATTAAATTTATGCCAATAAAGCCCAAACCACCAGTTACGATTACTTTTCTCATTTATTCGAGTATACTTATCATATAAAATATGACAATTTTCAATTATAAACATGATAAGACACTTAGAGATATCTTATACATATCACTAAATAAACACTCTGATAAACGAGGTTATCTTTATGAGTTGTATAATTCTAAAAATTATCGCTTCTTAAAACATAAATTTGTTCAACAAAATTTTACTTATTCTAAAAAAAATGTTCTTAGAGGAATGCATTTTCAATCATATAAACCCAGAGGCTATCTTATAACAGTAATACAAGGAAAAATTTTTGATGTATTTGTAGACTTGAGATCAAACTCAAAGAACTATAAGAAATATTCATTTATTACTCTAAGTTCAAATTCTAATACACAAATATTTATTCCTCCTGGTTTTGCTCATGGATTTTTAACTCTGTCTGATTATTCAATTGTTAGTTATAATTTTACAAATCACTTTTATGATAAATATTGTAAAGGATTTATATGGAATGATGAAGATATAAAAATTTCTTGGCCAATAAAAAAACCAATTTTAAATATGAGAGATTCTTTATATCCTCAATTTAAACATTTAAATAAAAAAGATTTTCCAAAAGGTTTTAGTAAATAAAATGAATTGTAAAATAACTGGTAAATTACTGTCTCCTATTCACTCATTTGGCAAAATGCCTATGGCAAATAATTTTATTGAAAATGAAAAAGATTTTGAGAAAGAGTATTTTTTCAATTTAGAATTTTCATTTAATGAAGAAATTAGTTTATTTCAAATTAATGAATATCCAGATGCTAAAAATTTTTTTAATGAAAAATATCCATTTTTTACAGGATTATCAAAATATATGGTTAATCACTTTGAAAAATATTATAACTCTCTCAATAAGAAAAATTTGTTTAATAAGAACTCTTTTGTATTAGAAATAGGATCGAATGATGGTAGTTTTTTAAAAAACTTTCAAAAAAATAATATTAAGTGCTTGGGTGTTGACCCCTCAAAGAGTGCTAGTGATAAAGCTAAAAATGTTGGACTTCAAATTATAGATGATTTTTTTAATGTTCAAACTGCAAAGAAAATTTTCAATAAGTTTGGCAAAGTAGACTTGATTGTATCAGCAAATGCTATTTGCCATATACCTGATTTAAATGATTTAATATCTGCTATTGATATAGTTTTAAGTGAAAAGGGATCATTTGTTTTTGAGGAGAATTATCTTCTAGAAATGATAAAGAAAACTTCATTTGATCAAATTTATAATGAGCACATATATATATTTTCCCTAATTGCTATAGATAAAGTGTTTAGTTTATATGGCTTCAAACTATATGATTGTGAGCCTCAAAGTACCCATGGTGGCTCAATGAGATATTATATATGTAGAGAGGGCGCTCAAAAAGTTACAAATCGTCTTAAAATACATATGCAAATAGAGATTAAAAATAAACTAGATAAATTTGAAACATATGTAAAATTTGGAAATGACTGTGAAATTTTAAAATCAAAAATATATAAAAAGTTAAAAAAAATTAAAAATGATAATAAAAGAATAATTGGTTACGGAGCTACAGCTAAAAGCACTACTATTTTGAATTATTGTGAAATAGATAATAACATAATCGATTTTATAGTTGATACTACTCCAGAAAAACATTGGAAATTCTCACCGGGTAAACATATTCAAATTTTACCTTATGAATTTTTTGAGAAAGACTATCCTGAGTACGCCTATTTATTCGCCTGGAATCATAAAGATGAAATTTTAATTAAAGAAAAAAAATTTACATCGAATGGTGGTAAATTTATATCACATATAGATCTGAAGTGATCAAGAAAAATCCTTTTACTAATGAGGTAAATATATTAATTACGGGAAGTAGCGGATACATAGGTTCAAGATTAATAGAAAAAATATACAAAAATAAAAATATTAAAATTTATGCTCTAACAAAAAATAGATTAAATAAAAAATATAAAAATATTATTTACATTAATAAATCTTTTGAGAAATTATACTTAGAAAAAAAAGTTTTAAAAAAAATAGATTTTATTTTTCATCTGGCATTCAATAATTCTATTAAAGATGTTTCTAAAAATTATAAAACGAATAAAAAAATATTTGTAAATGGTTTAGAAAATTTAATTCTTTCAAGGTATAAATATAATCTTAAATTTAAGCTTATATTTACTAGTACATGCTCTATTTATGGAAATAAAAGGAAATTGCCTGTTAATGAAACTAGCAAAGATAATCCTTGTAGTAAATATGATATGCTAAAATTAAATTGTGAAAAAATTATACAAAAAAATAAAAAAATATGTCCCTCTATAATATTAAGGCTAACTAATATATATGGAGATGGTGACTCAAATTTAATAGATAGAAATATCTTATTCAAAGTCATCAGGAATGCCATAACAGAAAAAAGAATATTAATATATGGTTCCGGAAAATTTGTAAGAGATTATTTATATATTGATGATTTGGTTCAAGCATTAATCAAATCTATTGAACAATTTGATAAACTATCAAATTTCAAACATTTAAACCTAGGTTCAGGCAAAGGCTATTATATCAAAGATATTTTTAATTTAATTTCAGAAGAAATGAAAATAAAATACGGAATAGAAGCAAAAATTTATCATAAAAAAATGTTCTTAACTAAAACCGAAAAAAGAAATTTCATTGCTGATGTAAATAAATTTAAAAAAATAACCTCTTGGAGTCCAAAAGTAAATTTATTAAAAGGATTAAAAAGACTTATTAAGTTAGTTTATTATGAGGTTTCGTAAAATAGTAAGATAAAATAGCTTGAAAGAATATATACCAACAAATAAAAAAGTTTTGTGGTTCTTTTGAAAATAATCTTTTTATTGATCTAACAAAAGCACTCACAAGACATGTTATTATCCCTAGTCTAAATGGTGTATTTTTTAAAAAAAAATTATAGGTTGAAAGTAAATATATTTTGTACATTTTATTTGAAATTTTATCTTCAATGTTATCATCATGAACAGCATAATTTTTTGAAACTACAAAGTTAAATTCCTTAAAAGAAAAAAAACGCTTGCAGAGATCGACATCTTCCCAATATAAAAAAAAATTTTCTTCATCAAATAGACCAATTTTTTTAAAAACATCTATATCAAAAATACAATTTGCTAAATTAAAATAATTCATTTTATTTTTAATTTTATTAGTAAAACCTGTGCCTAAAAAATAATTTATCTTACCTGTTCCATCTGTTTCAAATAATCCATTTTTAAAAAACATTGGAGAGGTAACTACATTAAAATTTTTCGATAATTCTAGCATTTCATAAATTAATTTTTTATTTGTGATGATATCATGATTAATCAACCAAATTTTATTATAATTTTTCTTTAATGCGTACTTAATACCTAAATTAGAGCCACCGCCATATCCTAAATTTACAGATGAATAAATATATTTGTCACAATTTTTAATAATGTAATCAGGAATATTTTCAGGAGAATTATTATTTATAACTACAATATCAATATCTTTTGAAATTGATTTTAAAATTTGAATTTGTTTATTAAATTTGTAAATTTTATGGTACAAAACTGTAATTACAGCAATTTTCATATTTTATAATTAACAATGTATTTAAAAAAACCAACAAGAAATTGAAGAAAGTAATAGTACATCTTGGATTTCCTAAAGCCGCATCAACACTTCTCCAAACTAAATTTTTTCCTAAATTAGATAATTGTAAATATTTTGGCAAGATGAGTAATATTCCAAATCTAAAATATATTGAAAAAAATATTTTAAAACTTAGCGATCAAGAGTTTGAGTCAAGTTTCAATAATATTATTAATAAATTCAATAAAATAGTATTTGATGACGAAAAATTAAATTTAATAAGTCATGAGTCGTTTACTGATCCATTCCAGTATTTGAATAATGATACAACAAAAACATTAAATAGGATATTAAGAATTTTTAATCACTTGAGTATTAATTGTAATTTTGAAATTAAGTTGCTTTTTATTATCAGAAATCAAAGTGATCTTTTGTATTCATATTATTGTCATTTTTATACAAGATTGAAAAATTTATTAGACATAGATAATTTTGAAGATTTTATAAATTATCAAAATAAGAGAATACTTAAATCTTTTGATTACAATATTTTTGTTAAAATTTTAGAAAAAAATTCTTTTAACGAATTTAAATTTTTTTTATATGAGGATTTAGTTCATGAGAAAAGTTTCTTTTTAAATGAATTGTTATGTTTTTTTGAAAATAAAGTTCAAAAACCTTCTTATTTTTATGACTTATTGAGTCAAAAAGTTAACAACAATATTTATATTGGAGATAAAATACTTACAAAATTCAGAATTATGGTTTTTCTCAATGAATTAAAATATGTGTTTGTAAAAAAATTACTTACTTATAATTTAAATCAATTCTTAAGGTTATTTAAAAAAAATAAAGTAGTAGTTGAGAAAAATATTAAACATGTAAGAATTATTAATTCTTACTATCAGAATACAAAAATGGTATCAAATAAAAATATAGTAAGTAAAGTTATTAAAAAATATTATAAATAAAAATGAATATTATAGGTATTACAGCTCCTTTATCTTAGAATACGGCAGCTTGTCTTGTTATTGATGATAACCTTGAGTTTTTTGCAGAAGAAGAGAGATATGATAAGATTAAGCATTCTCCAAAAAATGTTCCAAAAAAAGCTTTATTAAATTGTCTTAAATACAAAAATTTATCAATTAAAGATATAGATGCAATTACTATTGGATTTAAATCTCCTATGAAAATATCTTATCAAAATTTTTTTCAGCAATTAAAAGAGGGAAACTATAGTGAAATTCTTTTTAATCAATTTTCTTTTTTAGAATATAAGAAAAAAATTAATGAATTAAAAAACTTTCTTAAAGAATTAGGTTTAAATCATAACGAAATAGAAGATAAAATTTTTTATTATAGTCATCATGAATGTCATGTTGCTAGCTCAATTTTCTGTAATGACTTTGAAGACTCTTTATTTTTATCTTTGGACGGTATGGGGGAGAGGGAGTCTGGCTCATATGGATGTTATAGAAATGGAAAGATTGAAACTTTAGGATACATTGATATCAACCAATCTTTAGGTTGGCTTTACTCAGTTGTGACAGATATTTGTGGATTTAAATCACACAGCCATGAAGGAAAGGTAATGGGTTTAGCTCCTTTTGGAAAAAACAGACCTGAATTACTTGATGGTGTGTGTAGTATTAATAATGATGGATATAAACTTCATAAGAATTGGAAAGTTAAGTTATACGAAAATGTCAGGCCAAGATCAAAAAATTTGGATAATAATTTCATTGATCAAATTTATAAAGATTTAGCAAGAACCACTCAAGTTTTTCTTGAAAAGGCATCATTAACCCTAGTAAATAAGCTTTACGAAAAATATAAAATCCAGAATATTTCTTTATCCGGGGGTGTCGCCCTCAATTGTGATATGAACTACCACATAGCTAAATTGAATTGGGTGAAAAATATATTTATTCAACCAGCTGCAAACGATGCTGGAACTGCTATGGGGTCAGCTTTTCTTCATAGAAAAAAATTTCAAAACAAACACATTAATTTTATGAAAAAAAACTCAGTTTATACAGGTAATAAATACACTGATAAGGAAGTAACAAATCTACTTGAAAAGACTAAAATTGATTATAGAAGAGTCTCTTTGAATGAAGTAGCGATGCTTTTGAAAGAAGGGAATATAATAGGCTGGTTTAATGGAAGAATGGAATTTGGGCCAAGGGCATTAGGTGGCAGATCCATACTTGCCCATCCTGGAATAGACGGAATTCAAGATAAAATTAATTCAAGAGTAAAAAACCGAGAATTATGGAGACCTTTTGCTCCATCAATTCTTTATGAAAAAACAAATGAATATTCAGAAATAAACTCACAAGATGCAGATTTTATGTTAATTACATACCCTGTTAATGAAAATATTAAATCAAAGATTAGTCAAACAGTTCATGTTGATAATACTGCAAGATTTCAATCAGTAAAAAAAGAATATAATAAAAATTATTATGATTTAATAAATGAATTTTATAAGATTACAGGAATACCAGTTTTATTGAACACCTCTTTTAATGATGATGGTCGCCCAATTTGCCTTGATCCAAAGGATGCTCTTCAAGTTTTTTTTTCAAGTGGATTAGATTATTTATATATAGAAGGATATCTGATAAAAAAAGATAAAACTAATCTAAAATAATATCTTTAAAAATTTTAAGGCCTTTATCTTCTTTAAGTTTATTAACTTGATTAAACAAAGGTAGCCTATATGGAGGATAAAGAGATTTTTTATGAACAAGGGAGGTAACTTCAATACTGTTTTCATAAAAATACCAATAAGCAAACTTTAAAGCCTTTTCTTTTTGATCTTTTGTTATTTTAAGAGATTTATAATCATCCAATAAACTGAAATATTCTCTTTTATCTTTGGGTTGGTAAACGAAACCTTTATTTTTTACCCAAGCATCACCAACAACTATAACGGGTTTACCAAATGCTGATAATTCAACTCCCATTTTTGTTCCATAAATCAATGTTACATCAGTATTATAAGCACAATCATAGGAAGAGATTTCATCATCCCAATCAAAAAAAATAATATTATTAGGTAATTTTGTGAAATTCTTTTCTAAGATATGCTTGACAGTCTCCCTACTAGGTAAGACACCTCTCATTTCAGCAGGATGTGCTCTTATTAATAAAATTTTTTTTGGATATTTTATAAAATAGTTCACTGTCTCAACTATCCAATCTGACATTTTTTCAAAAATATTATCTTTAAAATGAATTTGGGCGTCCCAAATTACATTTGTTACCATCGTAAAAGAGGAATTATAGTCAGATAAATTAATATTTTTTTCATGAAAAACATTTTTTAGCTTGTTGTCAATTTTTTGAAAACTTAACCAATCATCCTTACCGTTAATTCTAGAATTAAGATAATTATTAATAATTAATTTTTTTTTTTCATCAAAATTTACATTTAAATAATCGTTATTAGTTAGAAGAGTTCTATGATATGTGTCGCCCTTACTAATCATAAATGTATTTGCTCTATATGATAAATTCCAAACAAAAATTTGTACTTTTAATTTTTTACAAACCTCATAATAAACTAACTTAATAAGTCTTTTTA
>CEOK01045646.1_pt1 | contig 12071 bp, 9 predicted proteins | sample 427001 | NCBI WGS metagenome assembly CEOK01 (sample SAMEA2591108, study PRJEB7988) | marine metagenome | isolation source: saline water (ENVO:00002010), including | reverse complement strand
ACTGTCGAACGCTACGGGCGCATTGCTATATCGCACCACATTGTTGATGAATCGATTCTGCAGACCACCATGCACACTAGACATTTTGTTTCGATTCTTGTGCGGATTATAAATTTCAAACCAATCAAGTACGCCAAGCATAAATTTAGGTGCGGCAGGATAGTCAAAAACACAATCCTCAATCTCTATCTTCTCAGAGTCCAACACCCAAAAACCAGCGGCTAGGAAATGTAGATTCTCAAACCGAATATTCGAACAGTCGGTTAACTCGAGGCCAAAATCCCGCACGCGCCCCGCCAGATCCATCCGATTCGGATCCGCACCGCTAGGTGGCTTGTAATACACCGTCTTCGTCTGCTTATCAAACCACCACTCATTGGCCTGATCCAATGCTGCGCGCCCAATGATGTGATACGAAGAAAATTGGTGCTTCACATTTTCAAATTGAGCATACCGAGCAAAAAAATTGTTCGTACAATAGTAAAAATGATCTGCTCCGGCTTCATGCTGAAGAATCGGTCGGGTCCACGTTAGCCAATGGCCGATATTCAAAACCGCATACGCACCGGTAAAATCTACACCCGTCGATGCCAAAGAAGGTGGCTGTTTATCGAACGTAATGGTGGGATCAATCATGTATCGCGAGTCCCCCTCTCGAAACCCAATCGTATCCGGCTCATAAAACCGATCATCGTAAAGGTGACCAAACCGAGTTTTACCGAACCACTTTTGTTCATGCTTGTCGTAGCCACCATCGGCAGACCGGCAACCCTCCATCATACGCCACATTTTGCCATCTTCAAATGTCGCATTTGGCCAACGAGCCACATACACCATCTGAGTACCGTGGAACAACTGCCAAATCTCATGCTCAATAACTTGCGACCAAACACCCCCCTCTTCCTGTTTCCAGTCGCCAGACAGTCGCTCCGTTCCGACAATATATACATCGCCGCTTCCAGCCGCTCTAAACACAAGGTCGCTTTTCCCGGCAAGCGCAATCTTCTCTGGGTAATGCCCCGGGGCTATTTCAATTGTATCGCCGGGTTGTGCGCGCTCTATCGCAGCCTGAATGGTCTTAAACGGTTGATCAAAACGGCCCAAACCCTCATCTGTTCCATCCGAGGAGACATGCATAATAGCGGCCCCAGAACATAGCACTAAAGAGAGTGACACAGCATGTATAGATAAAAACAATCGACCCATCATTAACCTAACCTCTTTTTCAAAACACATCCATTCCATCCAAACACTCGTTTCCAAATCAACATATTAAACTCCTACGCATCGCGATCCCTATCTACACTTCACCGTTCCCTCAATCGCTTGCCCACTTCACTCCCCCCACATCGTCTCGAAAAAAGCTTCTCTCATCTAAAGAAGGCCTCCGCAGGTCAAGGGCAGTCAACTCCTATGATAATAGTCGGGTTTCATGACGTTATATATAGTGACGAACGTGAACTATTACTTTCTCCAAAAATTACCCTCGAAGTGCGGAACAATCAAATCAACAGGATTGGAAACCCTGTCATGAATGGCATCGATAACCCTTGCGTTATATCCATAATATGTTATGTCTTAAGCAAAGAGGTATTCTGTTATGAATAAAGTATATAGGTATGCACTCATCTTTCTTGCCAGCTCTTTCGGAGCGTACGGGTTTGAGTTACAATCTCTTCCGAATGCCGTCCAACTCAACCTACCCACCAACTATACACCCCACTCAGTACAACAAGTTGAATGGTCAACAAACTTGATCGACTGGCAACCCTTAGCGCGTAATTTTAATGACAACTGGCAAAACATTTTTCCTAACACCGCGCAAATTGATGAAAACAACGGCGTGTATTCCCATTCAAAAGATTTATCCAACGATCAGGTATTTTACCGCTTATCCACCGCCACAGGATCCGGCCTGAATAATACGAACAGCGTGGCACGTTTTCTTCAGCAAGCTACGTTCGGACCGAGTTTGACAACCATCCAGCAATTCCCGGGTATTGATGACCCCTTGTTTGATACCGCACCTTACTCAAAATATGCCAACTGGATTCAATCCCAAATTGATCTGCCTATCACATCTCACCGCGCTTTTTTCAGAGAACGAAGCAATCCGGGTTATAGTAACGATCCATCGGCTACCGCCAATGGAACCAGTCTATACGAAGTGGCGTATGATCCAGACAAAGGACCCGCATTCAACTACTACATAGGACAAAGCGATCAACAACCTTTAGAAAACGTGCTGAAGGACACAGGCGATTATTACTCCTTCACAACCTGGGTTTCGCCGAATGGAAGCAATCAAACCACCGTCGAAATTAATCGGTACAATGACTGGCTTGCCAAAGGCCAACTGACCTGGAACCCGAACGATACGATTCGGGGTGGCAGCACCGTTATCGGCCAAAAGAAAACCATCTGGTACACGATTGCGATCAATGCCGAAGACCAACTTCGCCAACGCATGGCATGGGCACTCAGTCAAATTTTTGTGCTCGGTCATGAAGGATCAAAACATCCTCAGGCAACCGAACGATTTGTTAAATATTACGATATCTTCGTACGCAACGCCTTTGGTAACTACCGCGATATTTTGGGCGAGGTAACTTATAATCCACAAATGGGGTACTATTTAACCTACGAAAAAAATACAAAAGTGAGCGGGGATGGGGAGAATTTCCCCGACGAAAATTATGCCCGTGAAGTGATGCAGCTTTTTACCATCGGCTTATGGCAATTAAACGAAGACGGAACACTCAAAACGGATGCCAATGGCAACCCTATTCCCACCTACACCAACGAAAACATCACTGAATTTGCCAAGGTCTTTACCGGACTCGACAGACCAGACTCAAATAATGACAACCTACCCCCCTACTATCCAAATTTTGAGCAATATCAAAACCAAAATTATGTGGACGAGATGAAAGTTACAGTGTGGCGGCATGATGCTTCCGCCAAAACAAATCTGTATGGACAGGTATTTGAACATCCACTCATTTATGGATGGAATACAGAAGAAGCAAAAGCACTTGTTCGAGATGACATTGATTATGTTCTAGATCACTTGTTTAACCATACCAACACCCCACCCTTTGTAGCGCGGCAACTGATCCAGCGCTTCACGGGATCGAACCCCTCGCCCACGTATATCAACGACATTGCACAGGTCTTTAAATCAGGTCAATTCACCGCCGGCAGTAGCACGTTCGGCTCCGCTGGTGATCGGGGTAATCTTGAAGCGGTTGCGGCCGCTATCTTACTGCACCCCGAAGCACGGACCGCCGCACTGAAACTAGACGCCACGCATGGAAAATTAAGAGAGCCCCTCATCAAATTCATAAGTATCGCCCGCGCATTCAACATTGAATCCCTTCAAACCTACGGCCTATTTCCGTTTGACAATCTCTATGAAAAGCTAGGTCAAGAACCGTATGAATATCCAAATGTCTTCAACTTCTATCGACCTGACTTCCAGCCAAACGGAGAGGTTCTCGACAAAAATCTAAACGCACCGGAATTTCAACCCATGACAGATGTCACGGCCATTGGCCTCGCCAATAGCCTCCGCTGGCTCATCTATGAAGGCATCAAACGCAGCACGCCTGATACCGGTATAGGATCCAAGTGGTATGCCCAAGCGGAACTTAATCTAACCGACCAGATCGATATAGCTGCCGGTAGCGAGGCTCTCATCGAGCAACTCAGCACCCTCATCACAGCAGGTCGCTTAACCGATGAAAACAGAGCCATTATAAAGAATTATATCGACACCCTGCCCGCTAACAATGACAGCGCCAAAAAAAAGCGGGTTCAAGATGCCATCTGGCTGATGATCCTCACCCCCGAATTTAACACGTTGTATTAGGAGAACATTATGAAGATCGATCGTCGCAACTTCATCCAACAAAACTGTGCCGCCATTGGCTCCGCCTCCCTATACTCCACCCTATTCACCCTGCGCATGACAGCGGGCGCCACCACCCAGCTAGACGGCTACAAAGCACTGGTCGTCCTCTTCCTCAACGGGGGCAACGATTCCTATAACATGCTCATACCATATACCAATAACAGCAACGGCTATCAGGGGTATCAACAAGCTCGAGGGGGAGTCGGAACCGATGACAATGGGTTTAAAAATGGCACCTCCCAACTCGCCATTGCACGCGCCGCACTCGAAAATACGGTTCTGAACGATGTTGATGGTCAGCCCGTCAGCCAATACGCCGTCCACCCAAGGCTTCCGTTTCTACAGCAGCAGTATAATGCTGGAAACTTAGCGTTCGTTGCCAATGTCGGCACCTTGATTGAACCCACCTCCCTTACGGACTGGCAACAGGGAGCAACCGATCTTCCTTTGGGCCTTTTTTCTCATCCCGACCACCAAATGCACTGGCAAACCGTGATGCCCCAAGTTCGAGGTGCCACCCCCAAAGGATGGGGCGGCCGAGTCGCTGACATTCTAACGCAAGCCAACAGCAACGGACAGATAGGCATGAACGTCTCACTCGCCGGCAACAACACCCTTCAAACCGGCTTTGAAACCACTCCGTATGTCACGTCATCTAACGGGGCGATACTACTGAACCAATACGATAACAACCACAACCTGCTAAAAACCGCGGTCGATAGCATCCTCAATAAAACCTATCCCAATATGTTTGAAAAAACCTATGCACATAAGAAGAAGGTAGCACTTGAATCCGCCGAAATATTCGGAGCCGCTTTCGATGCTCAATCAATTCTCACACCCGGCGGCGTTCCCAACGGAACCACTAATAACACCAACCAAACCGCCGAACAGCTGGCGGGCGTCATCAAAGCCATCAAATCAAAAGATGCCCTGAACATGAACCGTCAGATCTTCTTCGTGGAACGCGGAGGATGGGATCATCATAACGAATTATTAGATTCACAAGGGGGCATCCCTTATCCCAACTCAAACCTCGCGGATGGCGCGAACGGACTCTATTTCGAGATCAACGAAGCGCTCGAATTCTTCTGGAACGAACTGGTGTCGGCTGAACTCGAAAACGATGTCGTTCTATGCACCATATCCGACTTCGGTCGAACACTCACATCGAACGGACTGGGCTCAGATCATGCGTGGGGAGGCAATGCCTTTGTCATGAGTGGAGCCCGCGCTAACAACGGCACCGATGGAGGTCCCCTAAAAGGCGGAAAAATATATGGTGATTATCCGGTCTTAAATCCAAGCAGCATCGAACTGGACTTAGACAAATACAAAGGCAGTCCCCGAGGCCGAATCCTACCCACGCTATCGGCTGACGAATATCTTTCTGAACTGGTATCATGGTTTGGTGTCGATAAAACCCAACTGGCAAGCATCTTCCCCAACTGCACCAACTTTTTTGATCCCAACACAACCCCATTCCCACTCGGCATGCTCGACTAATGAAAAAACATATCCTAGCCACGCTATTCACCACGGGAATCATCCTAACAGACTCATATGCCTCCATTGCACTCTCCAGCTTCACAACGGACGAGGAAGGGTGGGACACAGGCAAATGGACCACCGAAACCAGTCCAAACGGACTCAGTGAATCCAACCCCTATTTGCGTCTCAATCCAAACGGAATCGCGCCCCGCCGCGGGGTGATCATGTTTAATACAGCCCCCGACTGGACGGGTAACTACGCCACGAAAGGCGTCACAGCAATTCGCCTCCACGTTCGCAACCAATCTACCCTGGGAGAATCCATCTATCTTCGTGCCGCCATCGGCACTACTGGCAATCCCATGTCAGGCACCTGGTTCGCATCCTCTTTATCCACCATCGTTGATCCTTCTTCGGGATGGCAGCAAATTGAAATCCCCATATCGGAAGATACCATGATAAAATCGAGTAGCGCGATGGAGGGCGGTACTTCCGGCCCTGATACGTTTGACCAAGTATATGAAAATGTTTTTGCATTACGGATTCTATCACAACGCAGTAGACGCAGCGCTATCGCAGAAACTTCCTCCGGCGAAGTGTACATTGATAATGTTCAGATCATCCCTGAGCCCCAAACCATCGGTATCTTAACACTGAGCTCGCTTTTACTTCTTCTAAAGCGAAATAAAGGCACTCATCCCTCCCTTAGATCCCCAAGACACTATCGATTACTGACAGATAAGTTGGACAAATTCGTAGGCGAATATACTAAATACGACCCAACCTAACGCTTATAACATTTGATAGGTTCCTATTCAGAACTTGCAAGCGGCGTAACGCCCTTCTTCAGAATAATGTTGCCGTATTTTGCAGTCGTACCCGTAATCACACACGCAAACGCTTTTTCCGCCCGATCATAGAAAGCAAAGCGGTCGATCCGCACCGGCGGCGCCGCTTCCGGCACCACGGCATGTACCGCTGCCATATAATCCGCCTCCACCTGCGGGTCGAGCGCATCGCCCTCCACCGCCGCCATCATCAAGAGCGGATCGGCATATGAATCCAGCTCAAACAGCGGCAGAATGCCGCGCAACAGATCGGGAATTTCCAGCCCATCGCCCCGCAGTACATTCTTCGGACAGAAGGTCGCACCCGGAAAGTGCGCATCCGCCAAAATCAGCTCGTCTCCATGCCCCATCTCCGCCATAATTTTTAACAGTTCCGGCGACACGATTGGATCAATCCCTTTAAGCATCTTAGCCCTCCAGCTCCTCATCAAAACAAACCGCAACCTTACCGCATTTGCCGCTCGCCATCAATTCATACGCTTTCGGCGCGTCGTCCAACGAGAAGCGATGTGTAATCAAGTCCTCCGGATGCACGCCCCAACGCGCCAAACGCTCGAGCAACTCTTCCATCCGCCACAGGTTGGTCACCCACGAACCATACATCGTCTTCTGATCATGAATCATATCCCGACTCGGTGCAAAATCAGCACTCATGGTTCCCCCCTCACCAATCAGCGCAATCCGGCCCCACTTTCGCGTCGCCTGCACCGCCGTCAACCGAGCCTGCTCATGTGCCGAACACTCCACCGCCCGCTCAACACCATGGCCGCCGGTTAACGCCCGAACATCCTCGACATTATTCGGCCCCGCCTGCAACACGGTATCGAACAACTTAACCGAATCATCCCCCATCCGTAGCGGTAATTCACGCGCAATATCAACGCGCTCCGAAACGGCCTCAATCCCGATGATATTATGGGAGCCCAGACACCGGCACAACATCGCCGCCGCCAAGCCCACCGGCCCCAGACCCGTAATCAACACCGCATCGTTACCGCTGATCCCGATCTTCTCCAGCCCTTCATACACCGTTCCAAAACCGCATGCCACTTGAGCGCCGTCCGCATACGTTAACGCCTCCGGCAGATGAACCAAATCCTTCTCCTCCGCCACGATATAGGGTGCCATGCCGCCGTGTCGCTGCCAGCCATAAGCCTTGCGGTACTTCTCACTCGTGCAGGAAATCTGATACCCACGCCGACAGTCATTACAAAGCCCACAACCGGAAATATGATACACCACTACCCGGTCACCTTCCTTAAACTCACGCATCCCCGGGCCCACAGCCACCACCTGCCCCGCCGGCTCATGTCCCGCCACCATCTCATGCTGATAGGCCTCCGGCCCTTTGCCCAAGTGTTCATTATAAATACAGCGTATATCCGACCCACAAATGGTTGATGCCTTCGTACGAATCAACACCTCACCATGCCTCAGCTCCGGAATCTCATACTCTTTGAACTCCACCGTACTATCACCCGGCAAATACGCACCCACCATCTTTTCAGGTTGCTCACTCATTCTTCATCTCCTGCTTTTGAAATTATGTTGCAATCGTTCCATCTTCATCCCACAGAACGTCCCAGCCCGCAGCATCTTCCCATAAAAAAACCTGCCCCTTGATTAATCGGCATCCTTTATCAATGCTCCCCAATGCCTCCATTTCGGCATCCGTTAACACCAGATAGTCCGGCAACGCACAACGTAAGTTCGACTCAATCTTCGAGGGCGTAACCGAAAACGGAATCGGGACCACACCCCGCTGCACCGCCCACTTCAAGCAGACCACCGCCGGATGCACCCCCAGCCGCTCTGCCGCCTGCACTACCACCGGATCTTCAATATCCACCGTATCCGTCTCGGTTTTATCCCGCTCCGGCCGCTTCGGCGAACCGATGGGGCAAAACCCAATCGGCTGAATCTCCCGCTCTACCAAATAATCCACAAACGCCTGCTGCTGGAAATGAGGATGCAGCTCCATCTCATTCACCGCCGGTTTGATCCGACAATCCGGCAGCAACAAATTCATCTTTGGAATGGTCATATTAGAGGTACCGATGGAACGAACCAATCCCTCTTCCACCAGCTGCTCCATCTGCCGCCACACGACCATATAATCCTCATGAATATACGGTTTTGAATCCGGGCTTCGCGATTCAACCGAACAGCCCGGCGGGTGAAAGTTAGGAAACGGCCAATGCACCAGATAGAGATCCAAATAATCCAATCCCAAATCCGCCAGCGTCTGCTTGCACGAAGCAATCACCTCGCCCTCGCCATGCCTATCGTTCCATACCTTCGACGTGATAAACAGCTCTTCACGCGGCACCCCGCCCTCAAGAATCACTTGAAACGCCGCACCAATCTCCTTCTCATTGCTATACACCGATGCGCAATCAAAAAACCGCTGTCCAACCTCCGCCGCATAGATCACCGCATCCGCCACCTGATCCGCATTGTATAAATCCGAACCAAACGTACCAATCCCGATCGTCGGCATTCGTTCCCCATTATTCAACACCTTCACCGGTATATCCGCCGGATTCACGCCCAATGCATTCCTACTAAAACTCTGCTTCATACAAACCTCCCTATATAAGATGCAACACACCTACGGGAAAACAAGCGCAGATGCGCTATCCTTAGAACAGTAATCAACCGCACAAGATCCCGATATAACTTATCGATTAAAACTGGACTCAAACAATAAATGCAAGGCATCATCTCGCGTAAATAGAGAAATCAACAGGAGCAGTCGTATGGAAGATCAATCAGCAAAACACGCCGTCGTACCCAAACATTTCATCGGGTCCTTTATTCTCGTCACCTCACTCTTTGCCCTCTGGGGTTTTGCCAACGATATTACCAACCCCCTCGTCGCCGCTTTCAAAGCCGTTTTCGACAACCTGAGCAACGCACAAAGCAGCACCATCCAATTCGCCTTCTACGGTGGCTACGCCACCATGGCCATCCCCGCCGCCCTCTTCATTCAAAAATACTCTTACAAAGCCGGCATTCTACTCGGCCTCGCCCTCTATGCCACCGGCGCCCTCCTCTTCATTCCCGCCGCCCTCACCATGCAGTTTATCTGGTTCCCCCTCTCCCTCTACGTTCTCACCTTCGGCCTCGCCTTCCTCGAGACCACCGCCAACCCCTACATCCTCTCCATGGGCGACGAAGAGACCGCCACCCAACGCCTCAACCTCGCCCAAGCCTTCAACCCCATCGGCTCCCTACTCGGCATGTTCACCGCCAGCAAACTCATTCTCGCCAAACTATCCACCTCTCAATTTCGAGACAATCAGATGGCCGCCAACCCCGAATACAACGCCCTCCCCGCCAGCGAAGTCAACAGCCGCATCACCGAAGCATACGAAGCCTTCAAAGTAGCCGAGCCCACCACCCACGCCGCCAATCAAATGGCAGATGTCGCCATCATCCGCAACCCCTATGCCATTCTCGGCGGTGTCGTGCTCATCATGTTCATCCTCTTCCTACTCAAAAAAATGCCCGACACCGGAAACCGCGGCAATCACTCCAGCCCCCTCGAAAGCGCCAAACGGCTCTTCAAAAATAATTGCTGGTGGGAAGGCGTCATCGCCCAAACCTTCTATGTTGCCGCCCAGATCACCTGCTGGACCTTCGTCATCCAATACGCCATGGAAAACGTCCCCGGCATGACCCTCTCCAAAGCCCAGAACTACAACATCGCCGCCATGGGACTCTTTCTCATTAGTCGCTTCGTCTGCACCTTTTTGCTCAAATACCTAACCCCCGGCAAACTACTCATGCAACTCTCCACCCTCGCCGCCATCCTCATGCTCTTCACCATCTTCCTACAAAACTATGCCGGCCTACTCTGCCTCATCGGCATCTCCGGCTGCATGTCCCTCATGTTCCCCACCATCTACGGCATCGCCCTCAAAGGCACCGGCGATGACGCCAAAATCGGTTCTGCCGGATTGGTCTTCGCCATCGTCGGCGGCGCCCTCATGCCCCTCGCCATGGGCTTCATCATGGACGGAGACGGCCTAGGCAAACTCAACGCCGTCAGCCTCTCCTTCTTCATGCCCTTCATCTCATTCGTCGTCATCGCCATCTTCGGTCACCGCGCCTACACCGTCCTCGCACGCCACTAATCCCCCACTCAGAATCGGCGACAGATCTATTGCCCACAACAGATCTGCGCCGACTCCATCCCATCAACGCGCCCATCTCATTCGGGTGCCGCTCATAATTAAAAAACGTCAGAAACCCCTCGATCCAAAAACAATACGTACCCTCCGTTCGAAACGCATAATGCTGAAACCGTAAAACCTCCCCCACCTGATCCATCAACTACGCATCTCCATTCGGCTCAAACCCCCTATTTTCATCCATAACCAACCTATTTAGAAAAGAGCTTGCATAGAAATAAATAACACGCCATACTGTATTTTCTTATGAAAGCTTGCCTAGTCAAACTAAGCTGCACACCAAGGGCGATAGCCCGCCTAGCCAACATGTTTTCCAATTATCCATGAGACCTTCATAATAAAATGAAAAATAAAAATAAGGACTTTCCATCTATTGCCCCATGTAACCACCAAATATGGAAAATAAGTAACTATATAAGGAAACCTTTCCATCTAACCACCTGTTGGGCACAGACAGAAACCAAGGAGGAACCATGCAAACACTACGTGTCGTGAAAACCATCAGGTGGGTTGAGGAGATCATCCCGAAAGAAGTCAAGGAGGCGCTGTTCCGTTTTACTCCCGGTCGGCCAGACGGTAGTAGCGAGCAGACACTTTCGATGTACATGAATGCAGCACATCTCTTCGGCGTGGCCTCAGCTCAAATATCTGAGAACGAAGAGGCCGTTGCAGTATTAAAGGCCTTCGGCCTTGGCACACTTCTGGATCCCCAAGTGATGATACAAAAGTTCGTCACGGATATCGCGAGTGGTGATGATTCATCGCTGCACCAGCTTTACAGAAAGTTGACTGTACCTTATGAGAACATGGTCTAATCTCTCGGCGGATGGGAGACACTCACCACACCGGACGAACTCCAAGGGGACAAGATGCCAGGTGACGTTCTGACGCTTAACATAGCGCCCCAATCTGAGAGAGCCGCGGTGAGTGTACTCTCACGGTCCACAGAACTGCTGAACGACCTCTACGAAGCGACTGCACTTGCATACCATAAGAAGGCCGAGGGCCTCCTCATCGTGAAGGTGGAAAGTGGATCGAGCATTCGTGTAGACTGCAAGGGACTTGGCGATGTTGTCAAACACCTGAAGGACTTCATTCTTGAGGCGTGGCATAAGGTCCGGCACAAACGTCCCGAGGAAGTGATTGAAAATAACAAGGCCCTGCTGTCCTCTCTGGCGATAATTGACCACATCAACTCTCGTGTCAGTCATCACGGCCTCTCGCCCGAAGAAGGAGAAGCGCTGCGCCGCCGCGTCGTGAAGGATGCGCTTGGTCTCTTTGAATGCGGCGCACTCATCGCAGAGATCCCTGCAGCGGAGAACGTGAATAACACAAGACTCCTTGGTGGGTTCTCGCCAAAACTGCTCCCCGAATCAACGGGATCGAAAGCCAAGACCACAAAGAAGAAGGTAACGCGCAAGAAACAGGCGAAGAAGGCACCCACAAAACGCCCGCGCAAGAAGTCGTGATTGACCGACCTGCCCAACAATCGCGTGGAGAGCTACAGGCAGGGCCGCGCGGACGCGCCCGATCAACACCACCATTCCCCAACAGTTTAGCCCTTGTTAGCGCCTCAACCCTAATCTGCGTGACATCTCGTCGCCCCTATGGCTTCATATCCAC
>CEOK01043869.1_pt1 | contig 12079 bp, 6 predicted proteins | sample 427001 | NCBI WGS metagenome assembly CEOK01 (sample SAMEA2591108, study PRJEB7988) | marine metagenome | isolation source: saline water (ENVO:00002010), including | reverse complement strand
GTATTCTTTAAAAGAATTTCTTCACATCATTCTAATTTAAATTTTTATCTTTATTAGATTGATCATCCCCGCTCTTCTTTTTTTCGATATTTTTAAATAATTTAAAACATAATTCTAATTGTTTTTCATCAAAGAATAAAATTTTATCTGTTAAGTAATTGTATTTTTGTAAATTTAATGTCATTTCACAAAAATCTTCTCCCAACTTTTTTTTGTAATCTAAATCTTTTTGTAAATTTGGTGTCATTTCACAAAAACCTTCTCCCAACTTTTTTTTGTAATCTAAATCTTTTTGTAAAGATGTTTTTAAAAGTTCAAAAAACGTTTCTTTATTTTCAAAAACAAGAAAATCTTCAATTCGTGAATCAACTAAATCACAAAAAGTTTTCAAAGATCCATTTTTTTCAGATTCTAATTTTAAACAAAATTCAGAATATTTTCCTCTAAACTTTTCATCATTAACATAATCTATAAATACTTTTTTAACTTTTTCTAATTGATTTTTTTGGTTTTCATCTAACTCATCAATATTTTTTTTAGAATTAACAACTATTTTTTTTAGACTCATATAATGATCCCGAATTTGTAATTGATCCAAAAATTTATTTGATTCAGCCGTTAACGAATAATGTTGTTCAGATTTATTACAATTTAAATAAAATGAAAAATCTTTTATATATCTTTCCAATTCTCGATCAAATGAATAAGACAAATAATTATTTTTAGTGCTCATTTCATTTTTTTCACGCGAATCTACCCATAATTTAGATAATTGATTAAGCATTTTAGTATGCATGATTAACTGCTGATAATGAAAGTTATCAATATGCGTATTTTCCTTATCGGCTAAAGAATACAAAGATAACGCACCACGCTCAAATAAGGCAACTAGCGTAATGATAGATTCTATCAGTTTAAAGTAATCATCATATTTAGAATTAAAATTTTTACTTAAAATAACATCTGAAAGATCAAAAAAAACATTTGAAGATACTAAAAAAGTAGCAACAAGTTTTGTTGGTAAATTCCAAAAAGTTTTAGTCTCATTTATTTTATCAAAAATAGCTTTAAAATATTTTAATTCAGAATAAGAGATCAATGATTTAATATCTTGATGCCTAGTATCATTTTCAACGGCAACCGGAGGTATATCCTTTCCTTTGTGGGTTGTTATTTTATAAGAGTCATCTTTTTCTTCAATCATTTTCAAACTTCCCATACGAAATAAAGAATGATCCAATAAAAAATATCGTCCATGATTTTTTGGTAAGTCATGTTGATCTGGATTAAATGATGCCAATAAATGAGTCATGAATTTTAATGAGCTATGTGTTAAAGCAACCGCAGACATAACAATAGATAAGGGTTTAAAAGCATAATCGATTTTTCCTACCCACAACAAAAATAAAGCCCCAACAGATACTGAATACATACTAAATGAATTTAAATATGGCTCTAATCCAGGCAAATAGGGTTCAATAGTTGTCTTTGCATGTAAGTCACGTGCTAGTCCTGGAGCAAGTTGAGATGCTACTGCTGCATAAGTATGTTTAAAATCAGCTAATTTCCCTAATGAAATAGGGATTTTAATGATTAGGTTGTTTGGTGTTTCTAAAGAATCATCAAACATGTCAATCATTTTGGAAACAAATGTATATTCAATTATTCCTGAAATAAAATTCACATAATCCTCTATTTCAGAATCTTGAGATGCTATTTCATCATTTCTGTATAAAATTTTTTTTATATTTCCAATAAATTCATCATTATTTTTAATTAAATAATACAATTGAACCAAATTTTGGAATTGATTTATACTAATATTTTTATAGCTTTTATCGTTAAAAAATGGTTCATATTTAATCAAAAAGTTTAAATCAGGACTAGCCTTTTTAAAAATATCATCTAATATTTTCAAATTTTTATGTTTTTCAAAAAAATCATCAAAAAAAAGTTTTAAATTCTCTTTATTATTTCTATAATTTTGCAATTTATAAGTATGAGATTCATATTTATTTCGAATAGACTCAGGAACAGCTAAGCGAAAATATTTTAATTCAACAGCTATTTTTTTTCTTTTGAGTAAACTATTTCTAAAATCATAAATCGTAGGACGCTTAATAAAAAAACCTGTGTTACCTTTAAATAATTCTTTATGATTTATGTGTTCTTGTGATTTTTGTTGTCTTTCTAAACGCCCTTCAGAAAGATATTTATAAAGATCATTATTAAGTGTAATTAAATTATCGTAAACCTCTTTAGGGTTATTTCCTTTTGATGACATTTCTATTGAAATATCAGTATTTAAAGTATTAATAAACCATAAAGTTTTTTTTAAATTGTGAGATTGAATTGACTGATTTAGTAACTTACCAACTTCCTTTAACCAAATCCAATTATATTTAAAAGAAAGATTACCTAAATTATCTTTTCTATTTTCACTATATTTTTCTGGAATATATTTTTTAGTTGTAACAGCTTCATTATATTTTTTTGTTGAAACAGCCTCATTATTTTTTTTAGTTGTAACAGCCTCATTTTTTTTTTCAGAAGAAGTAGAATCCATTGAACCTTCCTTCCTTCTATTTCGTCTATCAATAGCAAATTCTTGCTTAGCACAAATAAGTGAAAAGGTTAATTGTTCCAAAATTTGGTTTTGATTATTAACACCTAATTCTTTTATCCAATTTTGCACGCATAAAATTTCTTTAAGTGTATCTTTGATTCCTTTTGTTTCATCACAACATTCTTGTTTATATTTAGTTTTTATATATTCATTTTCTTCATACAATATATAATATTTTTCTATTAAAGCTTGTGGAGTTGACTGTGAGTTATCTAAGTTATTCGATTTATTTTTATTAAGTAAAGAAATAAGATGAGAGGCTAGTTCTGAAATTTCTGTCCCATTTTGAAACTCATAAAATAATTGAACAAAATCATAGTTTTTAAAGACATTGGATTTCGTGTATGTTGATATTATTTTAAACATAAAAAACTCTCAAAAAAGCACCATATTTTTAAAAAGTATAAATACTACTCTTAATTATTAAACTTATATTATTTGTTTCATAGATTAAATTGTCTTAAAAAATGTAAAAAAAATAACAATAAAAAATACATACTTTTAATCTTTAACTATTAAAATTTAGATTACTTGTGCTTCGATTTATTACTATGTCTATTTTTATAGACATCAGACATTTTTTCAACAAACTTACTTTCATCCTCAATTATATTTTCAAAAGCTTTTTTTAAAACACTATCTACAATAAGCTTTGCTTGATCTTCACCTGAGGCTTTGTTTGAACTCAAAATTAAAACAGCACGTTCTAAAGCTTTACTTGCAGAAACACCATAAACCTGCTTATCCATAAGATCCTTCAAAACCTCTCTTTTAAAATAAATTCCAGATCTTGGTGTTAAAATAGTGATGGGTGAACCACTCATAAAAGCTCCTTAAAAAAGTTAAATTGAAACATGAATATGTTATAAAAAAACAAAAAAAACGTCAACAAAAAGATTAATTGCAAGAAATCTTCAGGAAATGTAAAATTAAGTTATGAAAAATCAATTTCTTAAAAAACACACAAACGATACTAAATTGAGTCATTTTATGGATGAAATAATTCCAAAAAAAATTAGAAGCAAGTCTCTCGAAATTAAGTCTATTCTATCAGAATATGATATTTTAAATCACTTAGAAAAAATTGCTCTTAAAAATAAAGTTTTCAGTTCATATATCGGTTTTGGCTATCACCCTACAATAACTCCTTCAGTTATTAAGCGCTGTATTTTCGAAAACCCAAATTGGTATACTCAATACACACCTTACCAAGCAGAAATATCGCAAGGCAGATTAGAAGCTTTAATTAATTTTCAAACCGTAATTACTGAGTTAACAAAAATGCCAGTTGCAAATGCATCGCTGTTAGATGAAGCCACTGCAGCGGCAGAAGCTATGGTTATGTTATTTAGATCAAGATCTGGAAACAAAAAGGAAGCAAATACCTATTACGTATCATCAAAAACATTTCCTCAGACATTATCTGTGCTTAACACAAGAGCAAGCTTTTTAAATATAGATATAAAGCTTTTTTCAAATATTGATGAAATAAACTTTAATGATGCATTCGGCATCTGTTTACAAAATCCTGATTTATATGGAGAAGTATTAGATTTAGAAAAGTTTGTTCAAATATGCAATGATAATAATTGTTTAATCACTGTCATAACAGATCTGATGAGCTTATTATTGCTAACTCCACCTGGTGAATACAATGTGGATGTTGTTGTAGGATCATCACAACGATTTGGAATTCCAATGGGTTATGGAGGCCCGCACGCAGCCTTTTTTGCAACAAAAGAAATCTACAACAGAAAAATACCAGGTAGAATTATTGGAGCAACTCTAGACAAACATCAAAATAAAGCTTACCGAATGGCTTTACAAACACGTGAACAACATATAAGAAAGGAAAAAGCGACTTCAAATATATGTACAGCACAAGCGTTATTAGCAATCATGGCAAGTTTCTATGCATGTTATCATGGTCCAAATGATTTAAAAAACATCTCTAATAAAATTCATTCAAATGCATTGTTATTAGCTACAAACCTGAAAGCAATCGATTTAAGTTTAATCACTGAAAATATTTTTGATACTGTAAGTTTAAATATAAATAACATTACAACAATTGAAAAAATAAAAAACTTATTTGAACATGAATCTATTAACTTAAATTACTATAATAAAAACACTGTTCAAATAAGTATAAATGAAACAACAACAATTAATGATATCGAAAAAATCACAAAACTTTTTGCAACTGCATTAAACAAAACATACAATTTTATAAATACGATAAAAAACTTAAATCCTAAAATTAATTTCAGAAAAGATAATTATTTAACACAAGAATGTTTTAATAAGTACAATTCCGAAACAAATTTAATGAGATACATTAAAGATCTTGAAAATAAAGATTATTCATTAACTACAGGTATGATTCCGCTAGGTTCATGTACAATGAAACTTAATGCAGCAACAGAAATGATTCCTCTAAGTTGGAGCGGCTTTGGAAATATTCATCCATTTGCTCCAAAAGAACAAACATTAGGGTATAAAGAAATTATTAATGTGCTTGGAAAAGATTTATGTCAAATAACAGGTTTTGAGGGGATTTCATTTCAACCTAACTCAGGAGCACAAGGAGAATATGCAGGTTTAATTACAATAAAAAAATATCAAGAATCAATAAATCAAACCCACAGAAATATTGCATTAATCCCAACATCAGCACACGGAACAAACCCGGCAAGTGCTGTAATTGCTGGATTAGATATCGTCTCTGTAAAATGTGATGACAACGGTTATATTGATGAAATAGACTTTGATGAAAAGTTAAATCGATATAAAGACAATATATCTGTTTTAATGATAACGTATCCTTCTACTCATGGAGTTTTTGAAGAAAATATAACAGAAATTTGTCAGAAAGTTCATGATGTTGGTGGCCAAGTTTATATGGATGGAGCTAACATGAATGCACAAGTTGGTTTAACTAATCCGTTTATCATAGGTGCCGATGTATGTCATTTAAATCTACATAAAACATTTGCTATTCCACATGGAGGCGGTGGTCCTGGAATGGGTCCAATTTGTGTTGCAAAACATTTAGTTGAACATATGCCAAGTTTTGATTTATCCAACCCATTTTCAACAATGACAATTGCGGCTTCAGAATATAGTTCAGCTAGTATTTTATTAATTTCATACACTTATATAAAATTATTAGGTGGTAGAGGCTTAACAGAGTCAACTAAAATAGCTATTAGCAATGCGAATTATATTAAAGAAAAATTAAAAGACGACTTTAACGTTTTATTTACTAACAAAGAGGGTCATGTTGCTCATGAATTAATTATCGATTGTAGACCATTCAAAAAAGACGCAAATATTGACGTTGAAGATATAGCAAAAAGACTAATTGACTATTCATTTCATGCGCCAACAATGTCTTGGCCAGTTGCTGGAACATTAATGATAGAGCCAACTGAAAGTGAATCCACTGATGAATTAGATCGTTTTTGTGATGCTATGCTAAATATCAAAAGAGAAATTGATGAAATTATTAACAATAAAGCTGATAAAGAAGATAATGTTTTAAAACAAGCGCCACATACAATGCAAGAATTAACTAATGATAACTGGAACCATTCATACTCAAGAGAAAAAGCTGCCTACCCTATCGAATCTTTACGAACTAAAAAGTTTTGGCCTACCGTTGGAAGGTTAAATCAAGCATTAGGTGATAGACAACTTATATGCACTTGCGATTTTAGCCACGAGCTGAGCTAAACGACTCTGTAATTTAATTTGCTTTAAAACAAAAAAACTGTACCATTATTAATAATGCTTTTACATACAAGATCTATAATCATTGTAACAATATTATATACTCTATTAACTGCTTGTAGTTCAACAAAAGAAGTATCCAATTCGAGTAATCCAAATGACTATACAAATACATTATCAATAAGTTCTAGTGAATATCCAAGTAAAGCCGTCATAGTCACAAACATATCTACTGAAAGTAATTCAAACATTAATCTTACAAACTTAAGTTCTAAAATAATTTTACCAAAAGAAAGTGAAGTAAAATTACCCTATCATTTCATATCTCCTTTAAACATTAGTAATTTATTTGAAGAGAAAGAAGAAAATCCAAACTTAAAAAAAAACATTTTAAAAAATACAACAACGACTAAAAACTTTTTTGTATTTAACTTTGAAAATAATACAAACTACATTGTTACAGCAAATCTTAAACACACAGGTACACATTGTTTAATTTATGCTGAAGAAAATGATACTATCAATACTGAAAGTTGGGAAAACATTGCAAGTTTTTTTGATAATACTATTTATCCTAACGCAACAAATATCTTAAATAATACGCCAACAGATGTTGATAATAATAACAAAGTAATTTTACTTTACTATAATATGAATTTTGAGTCTGAAAACAATGCCTTATTAGGTTATTTTTGGTCTTATGATTTATTTACTAGCGAATCATTAAATTATAATTTCACAAACGAAGCTGAAATATTATATTTAAATATAAATGAAGGAATAACCAGCACAAAAAATAAAGAAACCATTGCACATGAACTAACACATTTAATTAGTTTATCCAAACGAATTAAGGATTCAAATACTCTAAGCCAATATGATATCTGGATTGAAGAAGGGATTGCATCAGGGGCATCTGGTTTTTTAATAAATGAAAAAATTACAGATTATATTAATTATTATGGACTAAATAACACAGATAATGAATTAAGAAATGGATTAGGTCTTTTGATTAGTAATACAACAAATTACAGTGCATGGAATTACGGTTTATCTTTTGCATTTATGGAATATTGTCGCCTACAATATAATCAAGATGGCAGCTTTTATGGCTTACTAATAAACAATTACTCCAACAATGATTATACAGATATATTTTCAGTTCTCACATCACTTGACTCAACTAAATTTGAAAGTTTTGAAGAAATTATTCCATATTTTCATGCTGCTAACGTAGTAAATCAAACTACAGGACTTCTGGGTTACAAAGGCTATTACACAATATCAGCATTAGAGCCAAGCTCAACAAATTTAGAAATAGGTTCTGGTGGCGCAATCTATTACTTAAGTAATATTGAAAATCTTTCAAACTTTACAAATTACGACCAATACGACGACGATTTACTATTTATTCTTCTAAATCATTAAAAAAATGAATAAAAAACAAAAAAATAGGGTATAGTATACAATATCATGAAAAAAATAATATATCTTATTACCATAACATTATTATTAACAGTCTTAACTGGATGTAATCCAGATAATTTTAATACCTATAGAAACGACGATATAATAAATTTAAATGGAAAATTAGCTATGGTAGGAAATTATCCATTTGAATCAATTGCGCTAAGATTAACAACTGATTACCAAATTAAATTAATTTTTAAAACAAAAAAAGATTATAGCTTTATTAGCAATAAAATTGGGAAAGATGCGAAAGTAAAAGGAAAATTAAAAATCCATAAACTCAAAACTGCAGATTCCAAAAAAGAAATAACTGAGTACAGGTTAATCGTTGATAAAATAAAAGTAAAAGAACTATTTTAATTAACTACAAAATTTAAAAGCTTATTAGGAACATAAATAACCTTTCGTATAGTACCTTGCTCAAAGTATTTTTGTAACTTTTCACTATTTTTTGCTAGTTCTTCCAACGCGACTTTATCACTATCTTTAGGAACATCTAATCGATCACGAACTTTTCCATTAATTTGACAGACAACAGTTACAGCATCATCTTCAATTAATTGAGAATCAAAAGAAGGCCAATCAGCCTGATGAACTGAATCTTCAAATCCTAACAATGTCCAAGCTTGTTCAGCTAAAAAAGGTGCAATTGGAGCAATTAACCTAATCATAATTTTTCTAGAATCTACCATCATTCCATTTTGATAAATAAAATTAACTAATTCCATCAATCGACTAATTGCCGTATTAAAACTGAAGCGTGCTAAATCATCTGATACAAACTTAATAGTTTTGTGTAAAATCCGTAAAAAAGACTTTTCTTGATCTTGTTTTAAAGCAAAATGACTTGAATCAGTAACTACTTTATAAAACCGTTTTAAAAACCGAAATGCGCCCTCAACTCCTTCATCTGACCAATCTAAATCACGCTCAACTGGAGCTCCAAACAAAATAAAAACACGAGCTGTATCCGCTCCATATTTATCTATAATATATGCAGGGTCTACAGTATTACCTAAAGATTTAGACATTTTTGCACCATCTTTTAAAACCATTCCTTGGCATAATAAACGTTTAAATGGTTCATCTATATCTAATAATCCTAAATCCCGAAGAACTTTTGTAAAAAAACGGGCATATAGAAGATGTAATACAGCATGCTCAATACCGCCTATATATTGATCCACATTCATCCAATAATTTGCAATATCCTTAGAAAAAGGCAAAGTACTATTTTTTGGATCACAATAGCGTAAAAAATACCAAGACGAATCAAAAAAAGTATCCATTGTATCAGTTTCACGACGATACTGTTTGCCATTTACGTTAACATATAAAAAATCATTATTTTTTTCCAAAGGATTACCTTGCCCAGTAAATTTAACATGATCTGGCAATTTAACTGGTAATTGATCTTCTTCAATGGGAACAACTGTCCCTTCCTCATCATACATCATAGGAATCGGAGTACCCCAAAAACGTTGTCGTGAAATTAACCAATCTCGTAATTTGTATTGTACTTTAACCCTACCCTTTTGTATCTCTTCTAAATAATTAGATATTGCCTTTTTAGCTTCATTACTATCCATTCCATCAAATTGTTCCGAAGAAACTAATACTCCAGAATCTGTAAATGCTGACTCTAATTTATCTAAATGTTGATCTTTAGGCTGTATAACAATTTTAGTTGGCAAATGATATGTTTTCGCAAAAACAAAATCCCTTTCATCATGGGCAGGAACTGCCATGACAACACCTGTACCATATTCCATCAAAACATAATCTGCGACATATAAAGGGACTTTTTCTTTATTAACAGGGTTAACAGCATAAACTCCAAGCCACAAGCCTCTCTTTGTTTTTGATTGATCAGATCGGTCAATCACAGATTGTTTCAAAATAGATTGAACAAAAGAATCAATATCAGCTTTATTTGGCGCATATTTAGAAAATATATTAGTTAACTCGTGTTCTGCTGCAATAGACAAATAAGTAACACCATATAAAGTATCAGGTCGCGTGGTAAAAACAGTGACTTTATTTAAAAACGTATCATTTTCATCAACAATATCAAAATCAATTTCAGTTCCAAAACTTTTTCCAATCCAATTCCGTTGCATTGATTTTACGCGTTCTGGCCATTCATGAAGCTTATCTTCAATATCTTGTAGAAGTTCCTCAGCATAATCGGTAATTTTTATATACCATTGCTCAATCTCTTTTTTCTCAACGTCTGCACCTGAACGCCATCCCTTTCCGTCAATAACTTGTTCATTTGCTAATACTGTTTGGTCTACAGGGTCCCAATTAACCCACCCTTTTTTCTTGTATATTAAACCTTTTTTATACATTTGAATAAAAATCCACTGATTCCATCGATAATAATCGTCTCTAAATGTTGCTATTTCACGATTCCAATCATAACTAAGGCCTAAACGTTCTAATTGAAGTTTCATCGAATCTACATTATCAGCAGTCCAAGATTTTGGATTAACATTATGTTTAATAGCTGCATTCTCCGCAGGTAATCCAAAACTATCAAAACCCATTGGGTACAAAACGTTAAATCCTTTCATTCGTTTAAATCGTGCCAAACAATCTCCAATAACATAATTTCGAACATGGCCCATATGTAATTTACCAGATGGGTATGGAAACATTTCTAAAACATAATAACTATCTTTTGTAGACTGGTTATCAGTTTGATATAAAGAAGAGTCAGTCCAAAATTTAATCAAAGAGTCTTCAAATTCGAGCGGTTTATATTCCATTAAAAAATCCTTTCAAATAGTTTAAACTTATACAATTAAGTATTTTAACTAAAAAACAAAAAAATGAATATGGAAAAAGAAAAAAAAGAACACATACTAAAAACTGACTATCTCATTTTAGGTAGTGGTATTGCTGGTTTATTCGCAGCATTAAAACTTGCATCTAAAGGAAACGTATTAATAATTACAAAAGATAACATTAAAGAAAGTAATTCGACTTATGCTCAAGGAGGAATTGCTGCAGCCCTAATACCCCCTGATACTATTGAAAAACATTTTGAAGATACCATGAAAGCCGGTGAATTTCATAATAATCCAAAAACAGTTAAAATTCTTACTAAAGAAGGCCCCGAACGTGTAAGGGAATTAATTGAGTTAGGCGTTAATTTTGATAAAGAAAAAAATGAACTTCTTTTAAGTAAAGAAGGTGCTCATAGTGAAGCAAGAGTTTTACATCATAAAGATTTTACTGGTGCAGAAATTATCAATATTTTAATTAAACACGTTAAAAATCATCCAAAAATTAAAATTTTAGAATCATTATTCGTTTATCAGTTACTTAAAAATGAAAATACATGTACAGGTTGCCTATGTTTTGACGAAAATAACCACTATCAAATCAATGCTATGAATACTATTTTAGCAACAGGAGGTGCTGGAAAACTCTATAAATATAGTTCAAACCCCGATGTCTCAACAGGAGATGGGTATGTTTTAGCCCACGATGTAGGCTGTGAATTAGAAGATATGGAATTCATTCAATTTCATCCAACTACATTTTTATATGATAAAGAAAAATCAGCTGTATTTTTAATTACCGAAGCCATTAGAGGAGATGGCGCCTATCTTGTAAACAAAAACAATGAAAATTTTATGAAGTTATATGATAAAAATGAAAATTTAGCTGCTCGCGATATTGTAAGTCGTGCCATCTATAAAGAATCTGATGCTGGTAAATATTCAGTCTATCTTAACTTCTCAAAATTGAAAGATAAGATAAAAGAAAACTATCCTACAATTTATTCATTCTGTCTAAGAAAAGATGTCGATATTACGAAATCAAACCTACCAGTAACACCTGCTGCACACTATATTATGGGAGGTGTAAAAACAAATGAACACGCTGAAACAAGTTTAAATAACTTATATGCTGTAGGAGAAGTTGCCTGTACAGGCGTACATGGAGCCAATAGACTTGCATCAAATTCATTATTAGAAGCCATTGTTTTCGCAGAAAGAGCAGTAAGAAAAATTTTATCTTCAGAAAAGATTAAAATTCCAGACAATAAAACAACTATTAAAAAGTCAAATCAAATTATAAAAAACATTACCTTTATTCAAAAAGAAATCCAAACTATCATGTGGGAAAAAGCGGGTATTATAAGGTCAAAGTCAAAATTAAAATTAGCTTTAAAAGAGCTCGAAAAATTTAATCCTATTTTAAAAACTACTACATTTGATAAAGAAGTTATAGAAACAA
>CEOK01052169.1_pt1 | contig 12099 bp, 13 predicted proteins | sample 427001 | NCBI WGS metagenome assembly CEOK01 (sample SAMEA2591108, study PRJEB7988) | marine metagenome | isolation source: saline water (ENVO:00002010), including | reverse complement strand
TAAAAGTTGAAGATGGCGGTTCTGGGCTGGTTTCAACTGCAGATGACTATCTAAATTTTGCTGAAATGCTTCTTAACAAAGGTGTTTATAAAGATAAAAGAATACTATCAGCCAATTCTTTTAATACTTTAATAAGTAACCAGTTGGATGAAAATAACTCTATCTTTCCTGGATTAGGTCAGGGTATTACTTTGGGAGTTGTTTTAGATAGTAAAAAAATTCGTCTTAATAGAGGAGATAATTCTTTTTTTTGGGGAGGAGCAGCTAAAACTAAATTTTGGGTTGATCCAAAGAATAACCTAACAGTTGTTCATATGACTCAATTGATTGGAACTCCAAGAGATCTAACTAATCAAATTGACAAAAGAATCTACAGAGAAATTAATAGATTTGAAAAACTTAATAAAAAATCAGGATATTAGAAAAAAACTATTAGATCTTCTTTCTAGAAGAGAACATTCTAAATACGAACTTCTGACTAAATTAAAACTTAGAGTCGAATCTCAGAGTTCTTTAGAAGAAGAAATCAATAAATTAAGCACAGAAAACTTACAAAGCGATCTCAGGTTTTCAGAATCATATATACGATCAAGGTATAATTCAGGTTTTGGTCCGACAAGAATAAAATATGACTTATCAGTTCGTAGAGTTAAAGAATCAGTTGTTTTAAATGCTTTCAATGAAATTGATTTGGATTGGGTAGAAAAATTAAAAAAAGAAAAAATAAAAAAATATGGCAATTCTTCATCGGAAAATATGCAAGAATTATCTAAGAGAATAAAATTTTTCATTCAGAGAGGCTTTGAAAAAGAAATGATTAACAAAGTTATAAATTGAGCTATCAAGTATTAGCACGGAAATGGAGACCTAAGCTTTTTAGTGAGGTAGTAGGACAGGATCATGTTGTTCAAGCTTTAAAAAACTCGATACTCGACGAAAAAGTAAATCAAGCTTACATATTTAACGGCACTAGAGGTGTAGGAAAAACCTCCATTGCACGAATTTTAACCAAAGCTCTTAATTGTGAAAAACATATAAAAGGTGAACCCTGTGACAAATGCGATCATTGTCTTGCTTTGAACGAAAATTCTTTAATAGATTTCCAAGAAATAGATGCTGCCTCTAGACGGTCTAGAGAAGAAACAATGAATTTATTAGAAACAGTTCCTTATTTGCCTGCTTCCTCTAGATATAAAGTGTATTTAATAGATGAGGTTCACATGCTTACTAAAGAAAGTTTTAACGCTCTTTTAAAAACTTTGGAGGAACCTCCGCCTCATGTTATTTTTATGTTTGCCACCACAGAAATAGATAAAGTTCCAGCTACGATATTATCTAGGTGTTTGCAGTTAAATTTAAGACTTTTGTCTGAAGAAGAGATCACCAAACAATTATCCAAAATATTCAAAGAAGAAAAAATTTCTTTTGATGATGAATCATTGAAGATAATTTCTAAATCTGCATCTGGAAGCATGAGAGATGCTTTAACAATTTCAGAAAAAGTTGTTTCTTATTGCAGTGGTAAATTAAAAAAAGAAGATGTGCAAATGCTTCTAGGGATTCCTAGCGAAGAAAAAGTTTTTACATTACTAGATATCCTTAAAGACAAAGATTCGAAAGGTCTTTATGAGTTTTTTGAGAATTTTGATGAAAATGACTCTTGTCAAAATTTATTAGAATCTTTAATGAAATCAATACAAGAAATTTCTTTGATGCAATTTAGCCCTGACAAAGAATCAAATTTATCTAATTATGCAGAGATGACTCCTGAATACTTGCAATTGATTTATCAAATAGGATTATCCAATAAAATTTATTTTGAAACCTCTAGTGATCCTAAAGGATTATTATCTATGACTCTGATAAAGATGATTGCTTTTTGTCCTGAAGAAAAAAAAAATTTTAAACTAGGCTATTTAAATTCTATAAAAGATGAAAGTCCTTTTGATTGGGATAATGTTTTAAAAGAAATTGATTTATCGACTCTACTTAATCAGGTTTTATCTTTTTCGTCTGCAAAAAAAGATAAAAAAAGTTTAATAATTTCTTTGCCGAAGGAAAAAATTGAAAGAATAAATGATGAATATAAAAAAGAAATAGCATCAAATTTAAATATTTATTTCAATGAAATTTTAGAAATATCCTACGATTCAAATGTAGATTTAAACAAAACTCCAGCATTCATTAAAGAAAAATTAGATTTAAAAAATTCAAATGAGGCAGTTGAGATGATCTCTAATGATGAAGGTTTTAAAAAAATAAGTTCCGAATTCAAGACTGATATAAAAAATATTAGTAAAAAATGAAAATAAGTGAAAACATAGAGGCATTGATAGATGCTTTAAAAATATTACCCGGCGTAGGACCTAAAACAGCAAAAAGGATGGCATTGAATCTATTGAGCACAAACAAACAAGGAGCTGAATTGATTTCAAATTCAATAAATATTGCATTGGATACAATACGACCCTGTCAATGTTGTGGAGTTATAAATGATTTAGAAATATGTAATATTTGTTCCAGCGAGACAAGAGATAATGATTTACTATGCATAGTAGAATCAACTTCGGATTTATTCTCAATCGAAGAAACGAGAGAGTTTTCTGGAAAATATTTTGTGTTAAACGGCTTGCTATCTCCAATCGAAAATATTGGACCTGATGATTTAAGAATTTCTAAATTAATTGAGATCTGCGAAGAAAGAAATGTAAAGGAAGTTATAATTGCTTTAAATTCAACATTGGAAGGTGAAGCAACTAGTTATTACTTATTGGATAAATTAGAAAAAACAGATATTAAAATTTCAAAACTTGCTCAAGGAGTACCCGCAGGAGGAGACTTGAATTATGTTGATAATAATACTCTCAAACAAGCCTTTTCTTGGAGAAGAGAATTAGAAAAAAATAAATAATTTATATGGCTATAAAATCAGATAAATGGATAAAAGAAATGTGCAAAGAAAATCAAATGATTTCTCCTTTCGTAGAGTCTCAAATAAAGTTAGACAAAGAAGCAGACAGAAAATTGATTTCATTCGGTTTATCCAGTTATGGTTATGATGTTAGATGCTCAAGAAAATTTAAAATTTTTACTAATATCAACTCTGCTACGGTGGATCCAAAAAATTTTGATCCAGATAGCTTTGTTGATTTTGAAGGTGATGAATGTATCATTCCGCCTAACTCTTTTGCACTAGCAAGCACAATAGAATTTTTTAAAATTCCTAGGAATGTTTTAACTATTTGTCTTGGCAAATCTACATATGCACGGTGTGGAATCATAGTAAATGTTACGCCTCTAGAACCTGAATGGGAGGGCCACGTAACTCTAGAATTCTCTAATACAACTAGTTTGCCTGCAAAAATTTATGCCGAAGAAGGAGTTGCGCAAATGTTATTTTTTCAGTCAGATGAAGATTGTGAAGTAAGTTATAAAGATAGAGGTGGGAAATATCAGGGTCAAAAAGGAGTTACTCTTCCAAAAGCTTAGATTGAAGATTCCAAGTTAAGTCTTGAGAACCAAAATCTTGATAAATCTTATAGGTTGTATAATTTATTAGCGGATCAAACCAAAGAGTAAATCCTTTATCATCATCACGAATTTCACTAAATTTTATTTTATTCGCATCCGTACCTCGGTCAGTATCTATACTGTTTTCTATTTGAAATACTTTTTCTTTGATTTTTCCTTTATCTAAATAATTGAATTTTATATCTAACGGTAATTCTTTGTTTGTTAGTGATAATTTAGATTGGATTTGCAGAGTTAGATTGTCGAAGAATCTGCAATCAGAATAATTTTCACAATTAAAAGGTATCGTTCCTTTTTCTTTGTTGTATTCATAGGCGATTTCACTTTTATCATAATTAATTACAAAAGATTGTTTTTCTTTTCTAAACCCTCCGAAAGCTCTAGTTTTTCTGAAAGCATTCAATAAAAAAACTTTATTATCTTCAATTTTAAAGGTAGCTTCCTGAGTGACTTGAAAGATAGAATGTTCTATTTTTGAAGACATCTTCCACACATTGTTTTCAACATTTTTTAATGATTCTTCAGCAGAATTTTTTCCTGAATTATAAAATGTTGAATATTCTTGCAAGTTGAATGCACTTATATTGCAAGAAGAAACAAGAAGAAAACTAAAAAATAATTTCTTTGCTTTTTTGATTCGATTGTCCATTTATTAAAATATCTTCCTTACCTAAAATTATTTTTTTTGTTGCTATTAGACTACAAATTTGAGGCAAAAGTTTGTGTTCAATTTCATGAGTCTTAGCTAATAATGAATCGTAATTATCATAACTTTCAACCTTAAATCTTGAAAATCCTATTATTTTACCGGTATCTAGGCCTTCATCCACCATATGAACGGTGGCTCCATGAAATTTATCTTTATTTTCTATAACTTTCTCATGTGTATTTAACCCTGGATATTTAGGTAAAAGTGAAGGGTGTAAATTAATGATTTTATTTTCATATTTCTTAATAAATTCTCTACCCAAAATTCTCATAAAACCAGCAAGAACAATTAAATCAAAATCTATTTTTTTTAAAATGTTACTCAAAGTTGAATCAAATTCCTTTCTGGTTTTGAAGTTTTTGTGATCCAAAGTAAAAGTAGGAATATTGTTTTGCGAAGCTCTTTTTAAAGCATAGACATCTGGATTATTGGAAAATACAAGCTTTATCTCATATGGACAGTTTAAATTCTTACTAACATCTATCAAGGCTTGTAAGTTAGAACCATTTCCCGAAACAAAGACAGCTATCTTAAATTTCTTCATTTTTAAAATTCAATTAATATTTACTGAAGAATTTCCTTTTTTTAAATTAGAGCAAGCGCCAATAATTTTATAACCGATTTTTAATTTGATAAGTAATTTTTTTGTTTTTTCTAATTCATTTTCACTAATGACGATGACCATGCCATTACCACAATTAAATGTATTTAACATTTCTTCATCAGACAAATTAGATGCCTCTTGTATGAGTAAAAATAATTTTTTATTGAAATTAAATAAGGAATTCTTAAAAAGATTAATTTCAATTTTCTCAGGGATTATTCTTTTTAAATTACCAATAAGTCCTCCACCAGTAATATGAGCTATTGCTTTTAAATTTATATTTTTTTGCAATTCAAGAATCTCTTTCACATATATTTTTGTTGGATGAAGTAATATTTCACCTAAATTTTTACTTCCAATTTTTGCTTTTAAATTTAATTTTTTTCTTTTAATTAACTCCCTTATAAGAGAAAAACCGTTTGAATGAAGTCCTGAGGATTTTAGTGAAATTAGTAAATCACCATTTTTTAATTTGTTTTTCCTTAAAATATTTTTTTTCTCAACTACTCCAACACTAAATCCAGCAAGATCGTATTTTTCTTTAGGGAATGCATTAGGATGCTCAGCAGTTTCTCCACCTATTAAAGAACAGTTTGCAATTTCACAACCTTTAGCTATGCCTTTGATTATTTCTTTAGCCTTTAACAGATTAATTTTTTCTGTTACAAGATAATCTAGAAAAAATAGTGGCTCTGCTCCACAGGTAATAAGATCGTTAACACACATAGCAACTAAATCTTCACCAATTGTAGAATGATTTTTCATGAGTTCTGCTATTTCAATTTTTGTTCCTACTCCGTCAGTAGCACTAACAATCAATGGGTCTTTATATCTTTTTGGTATCGAGGTAATTGCTGAAAATCCACCAATACTTTCCATGATTTCTGTTCTGTTAGTTTTTTTAGCAAAAGGCTTAATTAGATTAATTAAAGCGTCACCTTTCTTAACATCAACACCAGAAGTTTTGTAAGATATTTTATTTTTTTTGGACAAGATAAACCTATTGACGGAATTTTAAGAAAATTATCTGAATAACATTATAATTCAATATCAGTATGAAACCGTTAATAAAAAATCTTTATCTATTTATTTTTTTGAGTCTTTTTTCAACTCATATTCTAAGTTCTTTTCCAAATGAGCATGTAATTATTTTGGATGACGAAAAATCAAATACAAATAATTCTCTCAGAAAGGCTATAAACATATCTTCTATCAGAATTTTGGGAAGCAGAAGCGAATTCGACCAGCAAATAAATTTAATAAGAAATTTACTTCCACAAACTTATATTAAGTCTTATGAATTTATCAATCCAAACAAAATAAAAATTATAGTAAATGCAAAACTTTTGAGAAAAAAGTTTTTAGACAGCAATCTTTCAATTTCTCTTGAAGAAAGATCGTCTATAGCTTCTTGGATTTTATGTAAAACAGATCTAAATTCTAAAAATGAATATGATTTGTTGAATAATAAATGTAAAAAATTCAAGAAGGATTTATTAAAATTATCAAATGAACGAGATATAAAATTAATATTTCCAATCTTAGACTCAAATGACCTTAATTTTTTAGGGATAAAGCAAAAACAGGAAAGGGAGAATAGCTCTTATATTAATAATAGATATTTAAGCGATGAATCTTTTTATTGTGAAGTAACTCTAATAGAAGAAAATTGTTATAAGACATATTCTTCAAAAAGTAAAAAAATAGATTTCTCAAAGAAGTACTCATCACAAAGTATCTTCGATCTAACTGCAGATTCTCTCCAAAAAAAGAAAAAAGTTTATCTCAATAAAAAAACTTTTAAACCCGTCTTTATTCGTATTTCAAATATAAAATCAATTGAAGAATACGATTTAGTTTCCCAAGAGTTAGAAAATATAATTTTTTTTGATGATCTTCTTCTTAACAAACTTAATAACAATGATGTTATTTTTTCTTCTAATCTTTTAGGTAAGACAAGTGATATTGAAAAACTTTTTAAAAATAATTCATTGTTCAGTATTAATTCTATTAACTACGCAGAGATCTTTTTAGAATTTAATCCAATATAAAATGTTTAGAGTATTACCCAATTTACTGACAATTTTCAGATTTTTCTTGGTTTACCCAATTGTCTTATTCATTCTAGATAATAATTTCTTGTGGGCGATTCTTTTATATATTTTGGCTGCAATTACAGATTTTTTTGATGGATTGATAGCTAGAAAATATGATCTTGTAAGCGAATTTGGCAAAATCGCTGACCCAATTTCAGATAAAACATTGATATTAGGAGCCCTGATATCTTTATCTTTAATTGGAGAGATAGATTCAATCATGGCCTTTATAATTTTAGGAAGAGATGTTTTTGTAATAGTTGGTTTTATTTTAGCTTCTCTTTTAGTGAAAGATTATGAAGTTAGACCTCACTTTTCAGGAAAACTAAATGCACTATTTTTAATGGTTTACTTAGGGTTAATAATTATTAATGCCTCAGGATATTTTATATTAAAAGAAATAATTACTTTTCTAGAAATTCTTTTAATAGTTACCATTATTTTAAGTATTTATAATTATCTAAAATATCCTGGAAGAGCAGTTTTTAAGCAAATTTTTTAAACTTATGATTCAAACAACTCTTGATTTAAGTCTCAGCTATAAAATTCATTTCGATGATATTAAAAGTTTGAGTTTTTGCGAAGAAGTAAGAAATAAATCCAATGACTTTTTATCAACTGATAATCACTGTTTAATTTTTAAGGGAGATGAGCTTATAAATTCCTATATTTTTCAGGCTTTATACAATGATTTAGAAAAAAATTCTAAATGCATATTTATTTCTATGAGAGATAATAAAAGTGAAGTCTTAAAAAATTTAGATAATTTTAGTCATATTTTTATTGATTCATATAATGAATGTTTTGAAAATAAAATTTCTGAAATTGATTTGTTCAATCTCTACAATTCATCAAAAATTAATAACTCTAGATTAATAATGAGAGAAAATTCATTAATTCAGAAAAATATTCTTTTACCTGATTTAAAATCTAGAATAAATTCAAATATAGAACTAGTGATACCCAGATTAACTGATAAAGACAAGAAACATATAATAGAAATTGAATTAATAAAAAGAGGATTATCTATTAAAGAAAAAAACTTAGACTTTATTATGAATCATAGTTCAAGAAATCTAGAAACATTGCAAATACTAGTAAATAAACTCGACAAACTTACTATGGAAAGAAAACAAAATATTTCGATTCCTCTTATAAAAGAGCTTATTTAATTGAGCAATTTATGCAGTCTAATCTTAAGTCTATGATATTTTTTTCCAAAAAATAGAATTCTTCAAATAAGAAATCTTTCAAGCTTAATTCTTTAGAAAAAAGGTTTAAAAAGGACTTAAAATTAAAAATATTACTTCTTACAAAATCTAAAAAAGTTTGTTCAAAATTTAAATATTCAACTTCAATTTCTTCAATTCCGATTATTTCTTTTAATCGATTTAATGCTTCTGATTGAGTTCCTAGGTTATCAACAAGCCCATTATTCAATGCTTGTGTTCCAGTCCATACCTTTCCGTTTGAAATTTCTTTAACTGAATCCGTATCAATTTCCCTGCCGTCAGAAACAAGTTCAATAAAATCTAGATAAGCTCTGTCTACATAATTCTGAATATAATTTTTAAGATTTGAATCTGGATTTGAAATAAGTGAAGGATTAAATTCTGTTGTGCTTATTCCATCGTATTCAATACCATAATTTGATAAAGCATCTTCGATTGAAGGTAGTAAAGCAAAAACCCCTATAGAACCAGTCACAGATAAAGGAGTAGCCCAAATCTCATTAGCATTTGCAGATATCCAATAACCTCCAGAGGCAGCTACATCTGAAATTGACACAATAAAAGGTATTCCAAGTTTTTTTAAATTAAGAAGCTCTTGTCTGATTACTTCTGAGGCAAAGCCACTACCACCAGGAGAATTAACTCTCAAAAGCAAACCTTTTATTTCAGGATCATTAGAAATTTCTCTAATTTTTCTTGCAAAGAATTCACTAGCAATTTGATTCTCTTGAAAAGAGCCATCAATTATTTCTCCATATGCATTGAGTATTACGATTTTCTCGCTCATTGATTCAGATGGTTTTTTTGACTGAAAATAGGACTCAAGGCTTAGAATTTTTGGATCGGCACTTTCATTGTTTTGATCGAGGCTGTTTAAATCTAAAAAATAATTACGTAGTTCAACTCTATTCAATATTTTATCAACCAAACCATATTTTTTTGCTTTTTCAGCGGCAGTTAAATTTATATCCAAGTCATTAAAATTATTTATAAAATAATTAATGTCGATGTTTAGATTTTTTCTGTTTTTATTTATTTCCAAAAGCCAGTTATTCCATAGATCGGTTAAAAAAATTTTTGACTGTTGTTTGTCTTCGAGAGACATTTCAGAATTAGTAAAAATCTCAGTGGCTGATTTGTAATCACCAGCAACAAAAGTATTCACATTTATTTTGTTATTAATTAAAAATTCCTTTAAATAAATCTGATATTTCTTAAATCCTTCTAAATAAACCATACCAAAAGGATTCAGTATTATTTCATTAGCATATGAAGCTAATAAATATTGTGACTGTGTTAAAAAATCTCCATAAGCGATAACTTTTTTTCCTTTTTCTTTAAGAAGATTTATTGATTTACCAACTTCATAAGCTGAAACAGAAGAAATGTTAAGATAAGAGATATCAATAAAAATAATTTCAACATCATCATCTTCAGATGCAATTTCAAAAGCCTTTACAACTTCATATATTGTTAAATTACTTTGAGGATTTAAATATGAGGAATTTTTATCCGATATATCATTAGTTTTAAGACTTAATATATGACCTTTAACGTCTACATTATCATCTGAAAAAAAAGGAAATATAAATAGACCTATAAGAAAGATTGTTAAAAAAATAACAAAAAAGAAATTTATAATTATTTTTCTTAAGAAATCTAATCTGTCTATTATTTTCGTGAACATTAAATGGATGATATCTGAAGTTAATAGAGTTTGAAATTATGAAATTAAAAAAAATATCAGTTTATATATTTATCTTCTTACTAGTTGGTTGCGCTAAACCTGATTTAATGACGAGCGATAATAAAAAAATATTTTTAGATGATTTAAAAGGTAAATGGGTAGTCATCAATTACTGGGCAGATTGGTGCCCACCTTGCATAAAGGAAATTCCAGAATTGAATAAACTAAATGCTAAATATAGTAATGAATTAAATGTTTTCTTATTTAATTTTGATAGGTTAGAGGGCGAGGAATTAAAAACTCAATTAAAAAAGATTAATGCTGAAGTTCCTTCATTAATAACCGATCCTCAAAATATTTATAGCTACACGGTTCCAGAATCTTTGCCTGTTACTTTTGTTATTAATAAAAAAGGTGAATTAAGCAGTATTCTTCAAGGCCCTCAAACTCTTGAACAAATGGAAAAGGTCCTTAATCTTTAGTTAGAAAAACTTCTGGATTTAACTTTTCTCCTATAAAAATTACTTCAAAATGCAAATGTGGACCGGTTACTCTTCCAGTTGCGCCCATAAATCCAATTAATTCTCCTCTTTTAACCAGATCCCCCTCATTGACAAGAATTTCTGCAAGATGTGAATAAGAAGTTTTAAAATCAAAACCATGATCAATTAAAATATTATTTCCTCTATAAAAGAAATCTCTAGCTAAAACGATTAATCCTGATTCAGCGGCATAAATTGGTGTACCATTTGAGGCTGCTATGTCTAATCCCAAGTGTGGATTTCTAGGAATATTATTTATAAAGCGTTTTACTCCATATTCGCTTGAAATTATTCCAGAAGCAGGAGGGTGAAGAGGAAAATTTATATTTTCGGAATAAAATTTAGATAGAATCTTTTTCCTTAAAATTTCGGATTCAATTTTTATTCTTTGTAAATCTTCTTTAGAAATATTATTAAATTTCCTTTCTTTAATAACAATTTTTGATTCTCTAAACATTCTATTATTAAGTTCGACTCCATCGTTGATATAAATCGTGCTGTCAGAAAAAAAAGAAATAGGTGAAATTATTTTTTTTACGGCTCCTTCGTAGCAAGAGATATTTTTTTTAAAAATATTCCTTTCTTTCTGAATAGAATTAAAAGTATTTTTAATTAATCCTCCTTTTTCCATAACAGAGGCAGGAAAATTACACTGAGGAGAATATGAAACCTTACTAGCGCAGCTAAGAAGGCTGAGAATTAATATAAGTAAAACCTTAATCAATTTTAGTGATCTTCGACTCTATTTCTGAATCGGCAACAACAGAAGAAATTATGTCTCCAATTTTTAAATTTTTTGAATCTCTGATTATTCTCTGCGATGATTTAATTTTAGTAATTGAATATCCTCGAGCTAATATTTCTAAGGGACTGAGAGCTTCAAGCTCCTTGACTATTCCTTTAAAAGTCTCTTTTTTAATATTCACTATATTTTTTGAAAGAACTTTTAAACTTTTTTCTAGCGCAGAAATTTGATGATTTACAGTATTAATATAATTCTTAGGATTTAGTTTTTTAATGGTAAGAACATTCCGTTCAATAAGATATTTTTTTTCAGTAACAAATGAGTTCAATAAATATTTTAGTCTATTACTTAATTCGTCAGTTTTTAAAGAATCTTCATTTAATTTTGTTTGCGGATTTATTAAACTTTTTGAAGTTATTTCTAAAGAGTTACTCAAAATTAAAAGTTTAGAATTAAGCTCTTTTTTTAATTGGCTTTTATACAAAGTTATTGAATCTATTATGTTCACAAAAAACTCACTCAAGATTTCTGCTGCCGATGAAGGAGTGGGCGCTCTCAAATCACTTACAAAATCACAAATTGTAAAATCTGTTTCATGACCAATAGCACTAATCACAGGAATTTCGAATTCATGAATTTTTCTCGCAAGGTTTTCGGAATTGAAACTCCATAAGTCTTCTAAAGAACCTCCGCCTCTTGCAATTACCACCACATCTATTTTTTCTTTTTTATGTAATTTAAGAATTTTTTCAAATGAATCAATAAGGTTAATTTCTGATCCTTCGCCTTGGACTAGACTTGGTATTAAGTAAACTTTCATTAGGGGAGCTCTTCTCGAAAGGACATTTTTGATATCCTGAATAACAGCTCCATTTGGAGAAGTTATAACAGCGATATTTTTAATTAATTTTGGAATTATTTTTTTGTGCTCTGCATCAAAAATACCTTCTTCT
>CEOK01148201.1_pt1 | contig 12105 bp, 12 predicted proteins | sample 427001 | NCBI WGS metagenome assembly CEOK01 (sample SAMEA2591108, study PRJEB7988) | marine metagenome | isolation source: saline water (ENVO:00002010), including | reverse complement strand
AATTATTAAGATAAAAGGATTTTGGCATTCTATAGATAATGTAAAAGATCTCGATGCAGTTAATATTAAAAGTGTTCAAAATCATAAATTTAAAAGGTTAAAAGATCTTAAAATTTTTTTGAAAAGGAAATTATAATTCAAAAATTTTAAATAATAGATATTTATTGAATTATTTATGAATTTATAGGATAACAAATTAAAATGAATTTTCTTAAAAACAAAACAATCTTAATAACGGGTGGGACAGGAACTTTTGGAAATGAAGTTACAAAATTTATTTTAAATAACATAAAAGTAAAAAAACTTATTATTTTTTCAAGAGATGAAAATAAGCAATACGAAATGTCAAAAAAATTTTCAAAAAAAAGAAATATTAGATTTTTAATAGGAGATATAAGAGACCAGAATAGATTAATGACGGCCTTTCGTGGTGTTGATTATGTAATTCATGCAGCTGCAATGAAACATGTCCCCGCTTCTGAATATAATCCTATTGAATGCATAAAAACAAATATTGATGGATCAGATTCAGTTATAAACGCGGCAATAGAAAGAAAAGTAAAAAGAGTAATTGCACTTTCAACTGATAAAGCTTGTAATCCTGTAAATTTATATGGTGCAACAAAACTTTGTTCTGAAAAATTATTTGTTAATGCAAATCAATACTCTAATGAAACTAAATTTAGTGTTGTGAGGTATGGCAATGTTATAGGATCTAGAGGATCTGTAATTCCTTTTTTTCAAAGTTTATTAAAACAAAAAAAGACTTTGCCCATTACATCAAAAGATATGACGAGATTCTTTATACCTATTTCAGACTCGGTAAAATTTGTTTTGAATCGTTTAAATGACTCATATGGTGGTGAGATTTTCATTCCAAAAATGAACTCAATCAAATTAATAGACTTAATAAAATTATTGGATAAAGCTGCTAAGATTACAATTATAGGAATAAGACCTGGTGAAAAGATTCATGAGTCATTATTTTCTTTAGACGAGGCAAGATCAGTAAATCAGTTTAAAACATTTTTCGTAATTTATAGTGATCATATATTCTATAAAAAGAAGTATGGAAAAAAACTTACAAAAGAAAAAGCATACATTTCGTCAAACAAGGAACTTTTAAATATTAACAAGATTAAATATTTTTTAAAAAGTTATTTAAGAGAAATTTAAAATTTACTTATAAGTAAAAGATTAATTATTTTTTTTATGATATGTAAAAATTGCAAAAATAAAAAATTATCAAAAATTGTTGAAATAGGTAAGCAGCCCTTAAGTGGTTTTTTTTATTCAAAAAAAAAACATGATTTAAAAAAGTATTCATTAGATTTATTTAAATGCTTTAAGTGTGATTTGGTGCAATTGAATAGTAAAGTGAAAACAGAAAAAATGTATGGTATCCACTATGGATATAAAACTTCTGTAAGTAAATTAATGTTAAATCATTTTAAAAAAAAGATTAGAAGATTTAAAAAATTAAATTTCATTAGTAAAGGAGATAAAGTTTTAGATGTTGGAAGTAATGATGCCTCTTTTTTAAAAATACTTGGGAAAAATTATGACTTGTGGGGTATTGACCCTTCAGCAAATAAATTTAAAAAAAATTATAAAGGTATCAAATTAATTTCAAAATTTTTTTCAAAAAAAAATATTTTTAAAAATTTTAAAAATAAGGAGATTAAGTTTAATTTAATTACAAGTTTTGCAATTTTTTATGATGTAGATAATCCCCACAAATTTTGCAAGGATATTGAGCAACTATTAACTGATGACGGTGTATGGATTTGTGAATTTTCATATTTACCATTAATGTTAAAAAACCTAACTTTTGATCAAATTTGCCATGAACATCTAACTTATTATACGTTTTCAGTTTTTGAGAAAATACTCAAAAAAAATGGATTAAAAGTAATAGATTGTGAGTTAAATGAAATCAATGGAGGAAGTATTGAGGTTATAATCACAAAAAACAAGTGTGCGAGGATTTCAAATATAAAATTAATAAATAAGTTAAAAAAAGATGAAATAAAAATTAAGAACAGTTCTTTTAGGAATTTTGAAAAAAGAATTAAGTTGTCAAAAGTGAAACTCAAATCATTTATTAATAAGAATTATCCTATAGGAGGTTATGGTGCTTCGACAAAAGGAAATATAGTTCTAAATTATAATGATTTAGACTCAAATAAGATAGAATATATATGTGATGCTAATAAAAAAAAATATGGAAAATTTACACCAGGTTCTAATATACAAATAATTTCAAAAGAAAAAATGAGAAAATTAAAACCAAAATATTTATTAGTTTTAATTTGGTCATTTAGGCCAGAGATTATTAAACAAGAGCTTAATTATATTAAAAATGGCGGAAATTTAGTTTTTCATTTACCAAAGTTTCACATTATTAATAAGATGAATTATAAAAAATTTTTAAACAAAAGTTTTAAAGAACTTTCATATAAATATTAGATAATGAACTTATCAATTTGTATCCCATCATTTAATAGATTAGATTGTTTAGATAATTGCCTAAATTCTATTTTAATTTCATCAAAAAATGCTAAAAATTTTGAATTTGAGGTTTGTATTTCTGATAATTGTTCAGACCAAGATCCAACAGATATCGTAAATAAATATGAAAAAGAAATCAAAATAGTTTTTAGCAGAAATGAAGAAAATATTGGTTTTGCTCTAAATGCTATAAAGACAGTAAAATTAGCAAGTGGAAAATACTCGTGGTTGATTGGTAATGATGACCTAATTTTACCAAATACTTTAATGGATCTAAAAACTCTTTTTGAAAATAATAGTGAAATAGATTATTTTTTTATTAATTCTTATTATTTAAACTCAAAGGAATTAAAAAATTTTGCCCATCCTTTAAATACTTTAGCACTTAATTATAAAAAAATGGAAACTTTATCGAAATTCAAAGAAAATCAAAAAGTTAACTTTTGGGAAGTTGTAGACCCTAAAGTGTCTTGGGAATTTTTGATAGGTATATTTTTAAGTATTTTCAATCGTAAAATGTGGCTTGATGGTTTAAAGTATATAAATAAAAAAGATATTGAAGATAAAAGAATTTGGTCAAACTTTGATAATACATGTTTAAATGCAAAAATTATCTCTTCAGTATTTAAAAATAAACAGAGTTTTATTTGTGCAAAACCTTTAAGTATTAATTTAATTGGTGAAAGAGAGTGGGCAAGTTTATATGATTTTATTGAAATTGTAAGAATTCCTGAGTTACTAGATTATTATAGATCCCAAGGAATGAACTTTTGGAAATATATTTACTGTAAAAATTTTTCTTTAAGAAATTTTTTTAATTTTTTTACTAAGATAACTATACGTGGAGATAAAGCAGGGAGAAATTATATTAACTATTATAAACATTTCTTTAAAAATTTAATTTTTCCTAATGCCTGGCTTTCAATAATATTTTTTGCTATGAGACTCATACATAAAAAGATAAATAAAATTAGATGACAAAAAAAATAAAAGGAATTGAAATTACACCATTGCAAATTATTTCTGATCACAGGGGCTCAGTTATGCATATGTTGAGAAATGATAGTAAAATCTTTCAACAATTTGGAGAAATCTATTTTTCAACTATATTTAAGGACAAAATAAAAGCTTGGCATTTACATAAAGAAGCGACTTTAAATTATGCTTGTGTTTTTGGATCAGTAAAACTTGCTTTATTTGATGATAGGAAAGACAGTGAAACTAAAGGAATCTACCAGGAACTATTTCTTTCAATTGATAACTATTCATTAATTACAATACCACCAAATATTTGGAATGGTTTTAAGGGTTTAAAAGGAGATTTTTCCATAATTGCAAATTGTTTGAATTTACCACACAACGAAAAAGAAATGGTTAGATTAGAACCAACTGATAAGTACTTTAAATATGAATGGTAAGATTATCAATAAAATATTAACTAAAGATTGTAAATTTTTTAAGAAAGAAGTTTTAATTAACTAAATTATATTTATGAAAGTTATAATACTAGCTGGTGGATTAGGAACAAGAATTTCTGAATATACAAAAAGCATACCCAAACCAATGATAAAGGTAAATAATTTACCAATCTTGGTTCATATTATGAAACATTTTGCTAGATTTGGTTTCAAAGATTTTTTTATAGCAACAGGATATAAGGGCAAAGTAATTGAAAAATATTTTTCAAAGAATACTTACAAGGATTGGAGCATTAATGTGATTCCAACTGGAAAAAATGTAATGACCGGAGGAAGGTTAAAAAGACTTCAAAATAAATTAAAAAAAGAAGAAAACTTTTTTTTAACTTACGGAGACGGTTTATCAAATATAAATTTAAAAAAATTACTTTTTTTTCATATTAAGCATAAAAAAATTGCAACTTTATCAGCAGTGAGACCTCCAGCAAGATTTGGATTTATTAAACTTAGTAAAAATAGAATAAATTATTTTAAGGAAAAATCAAGTATTGATGAAGGATGGATAAATGGTGGATTTATGATTTTAAATAAAAAAATTTTTAAATATTTAAAGGGTGATCATTCTTATTTAGAAAAAGAACCTCTTGAAAGACTTTCAAAGAAAGGTCAACTTTATGCATTCAAGCATAAGGGATTTTGGCAATGTATGGACACTTTAAGAGATAAAGAGATACTGGAAAAAAGTATAAAAAAAAGAAAACATCTTGCAAAATAAAAGAAAAATTTTAATTCCTGGAGGAACTGGATTTATAGGATATCACCTATGTAATTTCTGTATAAAAAAAGGATGGATTGTTCATTCACTGTCAAAATCAAGACCAAAAAAAAATAGAAAATTAGAAAAAGTCAAATATATTTTGTGTGATATTAGAGATAAAAAAAAATTAAAAAAGAGATTAGATTATTACTATGACTATATAGTAAATTTATCTGGTTATGTTGATCACTCTAATAAAAATTCAATTAAAAAAATTCATTTTGGAGGATATAAAAATCTTATTTTGAATTTTAAATTAAATGAACCAAAAAAATTTATCCAAATTGGTTCCAGTATTGAATATGGTAAAATTAAATCACCCCAAAAAGAGATTCAAATTAAAAATAAAAATACAAACTCTAATTATGGGAACGCAAAACTATCAAGCACTCTTCATCTTTTAGACTTTTCAAAAAAGAATAATTTTCCTGGAACTATAATAAGGCTTTATTTAGTCTACGGACCGAATCAAGATGAAAATAGAGTGATTCCATTTGTAATTAAAAACTCAATTAAAAATAAAAAGTTTAATTGTTCCTCAGGAATTCAATTTAGAGATTTTACTTACATTGATGATGTTATTCAAGCAATTTACAAGTCATTGAATTCAAAAAGATCAAACGGAGAGTTAATAAATGTAGGGTTTGGTAAACCCTATAAGATAAAGTATTTAATTAATATGATTGTTAAACATGTGGGTTCTGGAAAACCCATTTTTAGTAAAATGAAATTAAGAAAAGATGAATTATTATCTCTTTACCCAAGCATAAGAAAATCAAAAAAAATATTGAATTGGGAGCCAAAAATCAGTTTGATAAATGGAATTAAAAAAACAATTAAATTTTACCGAAATCAATAAAATTATTGCTTAATTATCATTTTTGTTGAAATTTAAGATAACTGATTTAAGAAATATTCAAAAATGAGAATTGTTTTTCACATAGGATTTAGAAGAACAGGCTCAACTTTTCTACAAAAATATATTTTTCCTCTTCACAAAAATTTAAATTTTATTGGGCTTAAAAACTATAATAATTGGTCAGATATAAAGGTTTCACAGGAAGATTTTTTTAATCTAAAAAATAAAGAAATTAATAATTTAGCATTCAAATTTGAAGATGATAAAAATAATATAATTTCTTCAGAATTTTTTTCATCTCATGTTAATTATCCCAATAATTTTGATGAGATAAAAATTTTAGAAAAAACTTTAAAGAATAAGTTTAATTATATAGAAATAGACTTTTTAGTTGTTTTAAGAAATCAATATGAATTGATAAAATCATTATACTTTCACACATATCCAAATATTTCAAAAAATTTGGGAGTTTTTGAATTTAAAAAGTTAGTAAATAACTTTGATAAGAATCTCCATGAAATAAAAAATCAACAAATTGTTAAATTTATAAAATCTTTTGATTACCTGGAAATATATTCATTGATTAAAAAAAATTTTCCTGATGCTAAAGTAAAGTTTTTGTTTTTTAGTGATTTTTCAAAAAAAAATAAAAATTTTATAGAGGAGTTTTCAGAATTTTTAAATGTAGACTTAGCTTATACCACTAGTCTCTTTAATCAAGGCTCAAAGATAAATCAATCAAAAAAAAATAAAGGTGAAATCTTATATACAAGTAGGTGGAGATATTTTTTATCAAAATATCAATTAATTCAAAAAATTAAATCTATTCTTCCCAAGTCAATATTAAATATTTTATCTTCTTTTGGAGTTAGAAAATATGATCTTTCAAACGATGAAGAAGAAATGATGAAAAAAAAAATAATGAGTTTTTATAAGTATAAAAATAAAATGTTTTTTGAAAAAACAAAATTACCATTTAATTACTTGAATTTTTTTTAACAAATAATAGAAATTTAAATATGAAAATTATTTTGCATATTGGAATGGGCAAAAGTGGATCAACTTATATCAAAAATAATGTTTTTAAAAAATTTAAAAATTCAATTTTTTTAGAACAACTTAGTGAGGAAATGATTGATCTAATGACATTAAATAATATTCAATTTGAAAAAAAAAATGTTTTCAAAAATATTTTGACTGAACAAAATCAAAAAGACAAAGAATATTTATTTATTTCAAATTCTAGTGCCACTCTTCCAAAAAAATTTGATCAATTTATAATCTGTGATCGATTACACTCAAAACTTAAAGGGTGTATGGTAATTTTAATTTTAAGAAATCAAAAAAGTTACATCAGAAGTTTTTATCTTGAACGATTAGCAGCAGGAATTTATGTAAATTACAAAAATTTTTTTCAATATTGTATTAAAAATTATAATGTAAGTATTTTACCATTTCTAAATTATTATGATTTAGTCAAATATTATTCTGAAAAGTTTGGAAAAAATAATCTAAAGCTTTTTTTATTCGAAGAACTTTTTGATCATAGTAAAAATTTTAATAAAAATCTTTTTGAAGAAAAAACTGGAATAAATCTTGGGAATATTGTTTTTAAACAAGAAAAAGTTAACTCATCTATTCCTGATCAACTTGTAGGATTAAGATGTCTTATAAATCGTTTAATAAGATATGATGATGGAGAGGGTTTATATTCAATTCCCACAAGGCTAATCAATCAGCATAAAGATTTTTCACTGAAATATTATTATAAAGTTCTTTTAAATAGATTTTTTAAGAGTCCTATTTTATTAAATATTTTTAGAAGAAAAGGTAATTTTAATAATAACGAAATTAATCAACATATTGAAAAACTTTATGGAAAATCAAATTTTAAGCTGCAAAAAGAATTCAATTTAGATTTGAAATCTAATGGTTACCCTTTTTTAGACACATAAAACAAATAAGAAATTTAATATTAAAAAAATGAAGAAATTATTTTTAGTTAGTAATGATCGAGTTTGGCTTTCAATAAAAAACTACACTTCTAATAATGATCTTGATAATATAATTTCATGTCTTAATAAGAATTATAATTTACATCTTATTTGTAGAAAAAGTAAAAAAAAATTAAATTTTCTTGTTAAAAATAAATTTAGATATTGTGATTTTGGCAAAGTGCCAAATGATAAGTTAAAAGTTTTATTGATTTCAATAACTCCGTACAATTTTTTTATTTTTATTTATTTGAAATTTTTAAAAAGATTTCCAGTTGAAGGTTTTGTTTATTTAAGAAGTGACGGCTTTTTAGAGTATAAATACAGATATGGGTTTATTGGATACTTTATATACTTTTTAATGTTTTTAGTAATAAAAAAAAACTTAAAAATTATCTCGTGTTCAAAAAATTTTACTAATGTTAATATAAAAAAAATTGTTCATCCCTCAGAATTAGATTTTAGGTGGTTTAGAAAAAATAATCAAAAAAGATATAAATCAGATCTGCTTTATGTAGGAAGATTTAAGAAAGATAAAGGAGCAATCTATTTAGCTAAACTATTCAAAAATTATTTGCCAGATTACACATTAACAATTGCAGGAACAGAAAAAAAATTTATTCATAAAAAGTATTATTCCAAGAACATTAAATATATTGGTTCTGTTTCAAATGTTCTCAAACTTATTGATGTTTATGATAAATCTCAAATATTTATTTTACCATCTTACATAGAGGGCTTTCCAAAAGTTATTTCAGAGTCTTTAGCCAGATTAAAACCAGTTATTATATTTGAAGATATCAAGTACGTAATTCATTCAAGAAAAGGTATTTTTGTTTGTAAAAGAAATGAGAAAAGTTTAAGAAAAACTATAAGTTATATTTTTGAAAATTATACAAAAATTCAAAAACAAATTAAAAATAATTATTTTTTTACAAAAAAAAATTTTATGGAAGAATTATTAGATTCTATTAAATCATGAGCATAACTCATAAATTAGAAAAATATTTTTTTGGCTATGGTTTATCTGTATTTCCTCTTTTATTATTAATTGGTCCTTTAATTTCAGAGGTTTTTTTAGTCTCAACAATATTTTATGCTTTTTACTCATTTGTAAAAGAAAAAAATTATAAATATATTAAAAATAAATTTTTTTTATTTTTTTTGATATTTTATTTAATAGTTTTATCTTCAACACTTCTAAATTTTTATAATTTTGATTATTCAAAGTCTGCAATTTTTTTTATTCGGATTCCTCTTTTTGCAATTTCTGCCTGGTATATCTTAGATAAATTTGAAATTTTTAATAAAAAAATTTCAATTTTTTATATTGTTTTCTTTTTACTCATAATTCTAGACTCAATATTTCAATATTACATTGGAAAAAATATTATAGGGAACGAAATTTTAAGAAATCGTATTTCAAGCTTTTTTGGGGAAGAGTTAATCTTAGGTGGATTTATTATGAGATTAATACCTTTATTTTTAGTTTATGTAATAATCAACGATGAAATTAATCGAAAAAAAATAAATTACTTCTATGTAGCCTTAATTTCTCTTGCCTGTCTAATTGTTTATTTATCAGGTGAAAGAACTTCATTTGCATTATTAATACTCCTATTTTTTATGATGTATTTTGTCATCAAAAATTTAAGAAAATTTATAATCTATGTTATTTTTTCTTTTATATTCTTAGCAATAGTTATTCCACAATTTAGAGTTTCAGATGATCTTAACCCAGCAAAACGAATGTTTCAAAAATCATTTAATCAAATCATTGGCAAAGGTGAAGAACAATACGAGGAACATAAAAAAAAAATATTTAATAAAATTTACATTTTTTCACATGATCATCATGGACATTATATGTTGTCCTACAAAATATTTAAAGACCATCCAATAATTGGTACAGGGGTTAAGGGCTTTAGATATCTTTGTAGAAATAAAATATATATTTTAGAGAAAAATGATGGATGCTCAACACATCCACACAATACTTATGTACAAATAATAGTTTCGACAGGAATAATTGGTTTTATCGCATTATTAATTGCCTTTGGTTTTATTTTAAAAGAAATTTTTAGTTATAGAAAAAAGATAGGTAAAATTAATGAGTTTAATGGGTATTTAATTGCACAAGGAATAATGCTCATCACTATTTTTGTAAATCTATGGCCACTTGCACCAAGTGGAAATTTTTTTAATAATTGGCTTTCTATGGTTTATTTCTATCCCGTAGGATTCTATTTATATTTTAAGCACAAGTATGAAAAATAAATTAGTTAGTATAATAATAAATTGTTTCAACGGAGAAAAATTTTTATCAAAAACATTAGAATCAGTTTTAGATCAAACTTATAAAAACTTTGAAGTAATTTTTGTAGATAATTGTTCTACAGACAAAAGTGCAGAAATATTTAAAAAAATAAAAGATAAAAGATTTAAGTATTTTAAAACTAAAAAAAAAATTAAATTATATAGAGCTAGAAATTTTGCTTTAAAAAGAATAAAGGGCGAATTTGTATCTTTTTTAGATGCTGATGATTGGTGGGATAAAAAATTTTTAACTTCTAGAAATTTGTTTTTTTCTTCGTCTAATGAATATGGTTTTTCTTTTTCAAATTGTTTTCACTATTATGAAAATAAAAAAAAATTTGAAGTTTTTTATAAAGGCAAATTGCCCTCTGGATTAATTTTAGATAATTTATTGAAATATTATTTTACTAAAATTAGCTCAATTATTATAAAAAGTAGTCTAATTAAAAATTTTAAATTTAATCCATATTATAACATTATAGGAGATTATGATTTAATAATTAGAATATCAAAAAAATTTAAAGGAATGGCATTTCAAAATAAATTTGTAAATATAAGATTTCATAAAGATAACTATACTCATAATAACAGAAAAACGTTTTATTATGAGTACAAAAATTGGATCAAAAATCAAGATTTTAATAATAGAATATTTAAAAAAAATAAATTTGAATTATTAAAAAAATTAGAATATTTAAAATTAATCTATCTTTTGTTGCATAAAAAAAATTTTAAGTTACTTAAAGATATAATGAGATTTCCATCTATTAATTTTAAACTTAAATTACTAGTTATATATTTTTTACCAAAATCAATTTTAAAACTTAAATATAAATATTTATGATTTATTGTTCTATCTATAATTTTAAGTTAGTTAGATAAAAAATGGAAAATTCCTTTTTGTTAATATTGATATTTTTTTTAAATTTGATTATCTTTTTTAAATTCCAAAAATTTTCGAGTTTTTTTATAGTTTTAGATAAACCTGATAAAAAATTAAAAAAACATAAAAATCCTGTTTCATTAATTGGTGGTTTTATAATTTTAATAAATTTGTACCTAATAATATTTTTTGTAAAATTATTTAATTTAGATAATATAATTTTTGAGGGTAACTTTTCAAATATAATTTTGATACTAGGTTCTATCTTTTTTATTATAGGTTTTCTTGATGATTTAAAAAATTTGTCTCCAAATATTAAATTAATTTTGATAATTATCTCAATTTTTTTTGTAACTTTTTTTTTTCCAGAAATAAAATTAGAAAATATTAAAATTTCATTTTTAAAGAATCATTATTCTTTTGGAAATTTTTCATTTATTTTTATTCTTTTATCTTTTGCATTATTAGCGAATGCTTTGAATATGTTTGATGGTATTAACTTACAACTGATATGTTTTACCTTATTTATTTTTGTAATATTTATTTTAAAAGGTTTTCTACCAATATTCTTTATTTTGCTTTCAATTAGTTTGATTTTTTTAGGATTACTTAATTATCAAAATAAGGTTTTTATTGGTGATGGAGGATGTTATTTAATTAGTTCAATTATTGGCTCTACATTTATTTATCAATATAAAACATTTGATAATTTTCTATTTGGAGACCAAATTTTTATTATATTATTAATCCCCTCAATAGATATGTTTAGGTTATTCATAGTTAGAATAATTAAAAAAAAACATCCATTTAAAGGAGATCTTAACCATTTGCATCATATAATTGATGGGTTTATAAAAAATAAAAATCTTACGATTTTAATTACTCTAAGTTTATGCATATTTCCTACTTTCTTGATGTTTTTAAAATTAGAGACTTATATTATTCTATTTGTGAGCTCTATAATTTATTTTACAATAATTTCATTTTTGAGGATTAAAGATTAGATGAGAGCTTTGGTTACTGGAGGTGCAGGATATATAGGAAGTACAGTGTCTTACTATCTTTTGGACAGGGGTCATGAAGTAACGATAATTGATAATTTGTCAACAGGTTCAATTAAAAATATACCTAATAAAGCTACTTTTTATAAACAAGATATCTCAGATACAAAAAAATTAAATAAAATTTTTTTAAAAAACAAATTTGATATTGTTTTCCATTTTGCTGCATTAATAAATAATGAAGAGTCTATAAAGCACCCAAAAAAATATTATGATAATAATTTTTTAAAAGGAAAAATTTTTTTT
>CEOK01013820.1_pt1 | contig 12106 bp, 10 predicted proteins | sample 427001 | NCBI WGS metagenome assembly CEOK01 (sample SAMEA2591108, study PRJEB7988) | marine metagenome | isolation source: saline water (ENVO:00002010), including | reverse complement strand
AGGAGAAAATATCCAAGATAAATTTCTTAAAATTAATCCACTAGGTACTGTGCCAGCTATAGATATCAATGGCGATATCACATGCAATAGTGAAGAGATAATAAAAAAATTAAATGATATTACTAATAATAATGAAATAAATTTATATGATGTTGATAATGACAAGTCTAGCTCATTAATTAAAGAAACCACCATCACAGAGGGAGTTAAATTCGCATCTACAATTGGAACTATATTGCCTGTATTTTCTGCACCCTTAATACAACATATGGTTAAGAAGCTACCTTTTAAATCTATACTAAAGATTTTTTTCAAACATCCTCGAAGAGATAGAAAATATTTTTTTATAGCTATGTATTTTTTTAATTTCTCAAAAAATCTGCCAAAAATTGCAGTTAAAAAATTTGTTGATGAATTAATTAAGTTTGAAAGCTTTTTATCCGAAGATAATTTATATTTTTACAAGAACTTTACACATATTGATATAAATATGATGTGTTTATTTAATAGATTAAATGATTTGAAGCTTATAGAGTGTTTAAATACATCTAAAACGCCTTTAATGAATAATTATTGGAAGAATTTACAAAAAAGAGATAGTTATAAGAATAGTATTTTAGACTATTACACAGAAAGGGAATTTAACCTTATAGATGAATTTTATCAAAACAAGAAATCCCCTTTTCTTGATATGATTTTAAATGAATTACATAAAAGAAATTAGTGTAAAATAGACTTATGTCCAAAGAAGATCAGTTAGAATTTGAAGGTGAGGTTATTGAAACTCTTCCAAATACAAAATTCAAAGTAAAGTTAGAAAATGATCATATCATTACAGCCCATATTTCTGGAAAGATGAGAAAACACTATATAAGAATTTTAACAGGCGATAAGGTAAAAGTTGAAATGACGCCATACGATCTAACCGTTGGGAGAATAACTTTTAGAGGCAGATAATTAAGCTTTTACTTTTGTTTTAGTATCAACAAATTTTAATTCGCCCTTTTCGATTTCTAACTTTATAACACCCCCACTCTTTAAACTTCCGAATAATAATTTATCAACAAGTGGTTTTTTGATATTTTGTGAAATAAATCTTTCCATTGGTCTTGCACCCATTTCTTTGTCGTAACCATTTTTTGCAATCCATTCAATAACTTTTTTAGAAACAACTATCTCAACATTTCTTTTATCAAGTTGTGCTTGGAGTTTTGTTAAGAATTTATCAACAATGGATAATATTACATTTGTGTCAAGATAATTAAATTGAATAGTTTCATCTAATCTATTTCTAAATTCAGGAGAGAATAATCTCTTAAGTGAATTCATTGCATCAGTTTCATTTGAGGACTCTGCAAACCCTATATTTCTTTTGCTTAGTAGCTCAGCTCCAATATTAGTTGTCATAATTAAAATAACATTTCTAAAATCTGACTTCCTACCATTATTGTCTGTTAGCTGACCAGCATCCATAACTTGAAGAAGTATATTAAATATATCGGGATGAGCTTTTTCAATTTCATCTAAAAGCAAAACACAGTGCGGTGACTTAACGATCGCTTCAGTTAGCAAACCACCTTGATCAAATCCAACATATCCAGGAGGTGCACCAATAAGTCTTGAAACAGTATGTCTTTCCATATATTCACTCATATCAAATCTAATTAAATCAATGCCTAATATTTCAGAAAGCTGTTTGGAAATTTCTGTCTTACCAACACCAGTTGGACCGGTGAATAAAAAAGAACCTATTGTTTTATTCTCGTCTCTTAAGCCTACTCGAGATAATTTAATAGCATTAGACAACGTTTCAACTGCCTTGTCTTGACCAAAAATAACTCTTTTTAAATTCTCTTCAATATTTTTAAGACTTTTTTTATCATTTGAAGTAATAGATTGTTCAGGAATTTTTGTAATTTTTGATATAGTTGTCTCGATATCAGTTTTAGATATCTTAATTGTTTTTTCATTTTTTCTATTTATGTTTAACAGTGCTCCTGTTTCATCAATTACATCGATAGCTTTATCTGGCAGAAATCTATCATTAATATATTTTGATGATAATTCAATTGACGAAATTATTGCTTCATCAGAATATTGAACATCATGGTAATCTTCATATACATCCTTTATACCATTCAGTATTTCTTTGCATTCATCAAATGAGGGCTCAACTACATCAATTTTTTGAAATCTTCTTGATAGAGCTTGATTTTGATTAAATATTCCTCTGTATTCTTGAAAAGTGGTTGAGCCTATACATCTTATTTCACCTTTACCAAGTGCAGGTTTGAGTAAATTTGATACATCAAGTGAACCTCCCGATGCAGACCCAGCACCAATAATTGTATGAATTTCATCAATAAATAAAATTGGATTTTCTTGTTTAGATAAAAAGCTTAATATTTGTTTAAGGCGTTTTTCAAAATCACCTCTATATTTTGTTCCAGCAATTAGAGCTGCAATATCTAGCGAGTAAACAACCGTATTTTCCATTATGGATGGAACATTTCCATTAGATATTAAATATGCAAGACCTTCTGCTATTGCTGTTTTTCCAACACCTGATTCTCCTACCAATAATGGATTGTTTTTATTCCGTCTTGATAAAATTTGAATTAGTCTTTCAATCTCTTTCTTTCGACCAATAATTTTATCAATCTTATTTTTTGTTACCTGATTATTGAGATTTATAAGAAATTCATTTTCTGTAGATAAGTTTTCAGTATCATCTTTGTTTACATTTTCATTTAATGTCTTTGTATCTTCAGATTCTTTAGGTCCATGAGATAAATAAGTTACAACATCAAGCCTACTTAATTTATATTTATTCAGCAAAAATACAGAATGTGATTCTTTTTCTGAAAATATAGCTACTAATATATTTATAGGCTTAACAACACCCTTACCTGATGATTGAATATGAAAAACAGCCCTTTGAAGTACTCTTTGAAAGCCCAAGGTTGGTTGAACAGGTTTTTGTTGGTCAATTTTAGAAACTACGTTCTTAGATAAATGTGTGTTTAGATCATCTTTAAGATTGTCGATATTTACTGATAGTGACTTAAAAAACTCTTTTACATCAAAATCATTAGTTATCATCAATAAAAGATGTTCTACTGTAATATATTGAATATTTGCCTCGTGAGCTCTATCGAATAAGCTTGCAATTGATAATTCTAATTCTTTACTAAACATAAACTAATCTGTTAATGGTTCTATTTCACTTAAAAGAGGATGACCATGATCTTTTGCCATTGTATTAACTTCATACGACATCATTTCGGCAATCTCTTTAGAGAATATACCACAAACACCCTTACCTTTTGTATGAACTATCATCATTATTTCTGTAGATTTTTCATGAGTGAGTCCAAAAATAGATTGAAGTACAAAAACAACAAATTCCATTGGTGTAAAATCATCATTTATCAACACCACCTGATAAGACGGTGGTTCCTTAATATCAGGTTCTTTCTCAAGAACAACTGCACCTAAGTCTGATGAGGAGCCATTATTATCGTTATCCTGAGATAATTTCCACATCACATTCTTTTAATCATTTCATAAGCAAATCCAGATGAAGAGACTAGATCAGCGTCACTCATCATTCTGGCAAAATCATAAGTTACTTTTTTAGCACTTATAGCTCTGTCCATAGATGACATTATTATATCTGAAGCTTCTGTCCATCCCATATATCTCAACATCATTTCTGCTGACAAAATCAAACTTCCAGGATTTACTCTATTTTGACCTGCATATTTTGGAGCTGTGCCATGTGTTGCTTCAAAAACAGCGTATTCATCTGAGATATTTGCACCGGGAGCAATTCCAATGCCTCCAACCATTGCAGCTAAGGCGTCTGATATGTAATCTCCATTAAGATTCATCGTTGCAATAACATCGTATTCAGTTGGGCGTAATAAAATTTGTTGTAAAAATGCATCACAAATTACATCCTTTATTACAATTTTTTTACCATTATTTGGATTTGTAATTTCCTGCCAAGGTCCTTCATCTATCTCCTGACCCCCATATTTACTTTTAGCCAAATCATAACCCCAGTCTCTGAATGCACCCTCTGTAAATTTCATTATATTTCCTTTATGAACTATAGTTACAGATGATCTATTGTTATCAATTGCATAATCAATTGCTTTTTTAACCAATCTAAATGTTCCTTCTTTTGAAATAGGTTTTACTCCAATCCCAACATTTTCATCAAAACGAATTTTTGAAACTGCGAATCTGGATTTTAATGTTTTAACAAGACTTTTAGCTTCTTTAGAATTTGACTCAAATTCAACGCCACAATATATGTCTTCTGAATTTTCTCTAAAAATAACCATATCAACATCCTCTGGTTTTTTTACTGGAGATGGAACACCATCAAAATACCTTATAGGCCTCAAGCAAACATATAAATCTAAAATTTGTCTCAGTGATACATTTAAAGATCTGATTCCACCACCCACAGGAGTTGTTAATGGTCCTTTTATACTTACAACATATTCTTTCAATGCATCAATAGTTTCATCTGGCAACCAAGTATCTTTTGAATATATTTTTGTTGCTTTTTCACCACAAAATACTTCCATCCATTCGATTTTCTTACTTCCTTTATAGGCAATTTTTACAGCTTCATTCACAACTTTAATCATAGGTGGTGTAATATCGACGCCAATTCCATCACCTTCAATAAATGGAATTATAGGATTATCTGGAACATCAATTTTTCCATTTTTATATGAAATCTTAGATCCTTTTTTTGGTACTTTTATTTTTTTATATGGCATAAAATAATAGATCTTAAAAAACTTTGTTTGCAGTTAAAATCCGAGCTAATTATACTCCTAAAATATTAATTTATGAATGTATTTAAGTAACATGAATAATCAAAGAAAAACAGTTGTTGTTGGTATGTCAGGAGGTGTTGATTCTTCTGTTTCAGCATATTTATTAAAAGAAAAAGGCTATAAAGTTATAGGATTATTTATGCAGAACTGGCAAAGCGAACCAGGTGAAGTTTGTAGCTCAGAAATAGATTTTAAAGATGCCTCAAAGGTTTGTGACATTCTCGATATTCCTCTTCACAGAGCTAATTTTTCTAATGAATATTGGGAAAGGGTTTTTGAAGAATTTTTGAGTGAGCACAAGTTAGGTAGAACACCAAATCCAGATATATTATGCAATAGGGAAATTAAGTTTAAGTCTTTTCTTGAGTACGCTTTTAATATAGGGGCAGATTTTATTGCAACAGGTCACTATGCATCTATCAAACGTATTGATGGAAAAGACTATTTATATAGAGCAAAAGACAATGATAAAGACCAGACTTATTTTCTGCACGAAGTAAAAGAAAAAGAGTTTAGCAAATGTATTTTTCCACTTGAAAACATTAAAAAAAATGAAGTTAGAAATATAGCAAAAAAAATTAATCTACCAATATCTTCTAAAAAAGATTCAGTAGGTATTTGTTTTGTTGGTGAAAGAAATATGAAAGATTTTCTTGGAAGATTTATTAACCTAACTAAAGGACCAATCATTGATGAATATGGAGTTACAATAGGTGAACATGATGGTGCAACTTTATATACCAAGGGTCAAAGGCAAGGTTTAAACATTGGTGGTCTTAAAGGTAAGGAAGATTTACCCTGGTATGTTTTTGATAAAGATATTAAAAAAAATGAAGTATATGTTTGCCAAGGTATTGATAATGAACTTTTATTTAGTAAATATCTAGAGTGTGACAAAATTTCTTGGATTAATCAGATTGAATATGTATTTCCAAAAACTTGTTTGATTCAGGTACGACATCAACACACACCAGTTGAATGTAAAATCTTTCTTAAAAATAAAAAATTTACTGTTGAATTTATTCAAAGTATAAGAGGAGTTGCGCCTGGTCAATCTGCAGTTTTTTATGATAAAAATCTTTGTTTAGGTGGTGGAATTATTTCTAAAAGCGCATAATGATAACTATTCATGAAGTTTGATCATAATAATATTTCACCTCTTGATAATAGATATTTATCTAAAATTGAGCCTACAAGAAAAATCTTTTCAGAATATGGACTTATAAAGATAAGATTTATCATTGAGTTAGAATGGTTGTTGTTTTTATGTAAAAACTATCCAAATAAATTTTTAAAAATAAGCAATGAGTCTATAAAGAAAATAAATAAATTTAAAAATAATTTTGACCATAAAAGCGTATTAAAAATAAAAAAAATTGAGAATACGACTAATCATGATGTAAAAGCAGTTGAATATTTTATAAAAGATTATTTTAAAAAAGATAAAACATTAATTAAATATACTCATTTAATTCATTTCGGTTTAACCAGTGAAGATATTAACTCATTGTCATATGCAATTATGATAAAGGATGGAATTGATGTTTATATGTCTAATATAAAAACACTAAATAGAAATCTTAAAAAACTATCTTCAAGTTGGTCGCAAATACCTTTTTTATCGAGAACACATGGTCAAGCTGCCTCCCCGTCAACAATAGGAAAAGAGATAAAAGTTTTTTCTAAAAGATTAGATAAACAAATTAGCAAAGTAAAATTAATTGAACCTATGGCAAAATTTAGCGGAGCTGTTGGTAACTATCATGCATTTGATATTGCTGTTCCTGACCTTAATTGGCAATTAGTTACAAAAAAATTTATAAAATCTTTTAAGATAAATCAAAGTCCATTAACAACACAAATTGAACCTCACGACTGGATTGCTGAATTACTTCAAACTTTTACAAGAATAAATAATATCTGTATAGATTTATCACAAGATGTTTGGATTTATATTTCTAATGACATTTTTAGTCTTAAACTAAACAAAAATGAAGTAGGATCCTCGACAATGCCTCATAAAGTGAATCCTATTGATTTTGAAAATGCTGAAGGAAATCTTGGTTTATCGAATGCATTAAATGAATTTTTTGTAAATAAATTATCTAAATCAAGATTACAAAGAGATTTATCTGATAGTACTGTAATAAGAAATATAGGTCTTTCATTTGGGTACTCACAAGTAGCTATTTCATCTCTTTTAAATGGAATCAATAAAATTACTCCAAACAAATCTCATATAAATCATGAGTTAAATAATAATTGGGAAGTTTTAACCGAGGCTATTCAAACAGTCATGCGATATGAGGGAATTGATAATGCTTACGAACAACTTAAAAATATCTCTAGAGGAAAAAAACTGACTGAGGGTGATTATTTAAATTTTATAAATAGTCTTGATATTTCAAACAAATCTAAGGATAAATTGTTAAAGCTAACTCCATTAAAGTATATTGGTATAGCAAAAAAACTATAAAATACCTTTTTTGTAGTAAAACTACCTATATATTGCCAGTTTTAATAAGATAATTGATATGTATTGACATAGATTTATTAATATTATTTACTTCACTACATAAATGGGGAAATTAAATGTCAAAATATAATAAATCTATTGATGATGCATCATCTATATTATCTTCAAATACAAAAAATTGGAGTTCAATTAATGCAACTTACGTTGCTAGGATGAGATTACAAAATCAATTTAAAACTGGTATTGATATTGCTAAGTATACTGCAAGTATTATGCGTAAGGATATGGATGAGTATGATAAAAATACATCTGCTTATACTCAATCATTAGGATGTTGGCATGGTTTTATTGGCCAACAAAAATTAATATCAATTAAAAAACATTTTGGCTCTAATAATAAGAAATATTTGTATCTTTCTGGATGGATGATTGCAGCTCTTAGATCACAATTTGGTCCATTGCCTGATCAATCAATGCATGAGAAGACATCAGTAGCTAGTCTAATAAGTGAATTATACACATTTTTAAAACAAGCAGATGCAAGAGAGTTAGGTGGACTGTTTAGAGATTTAGATAATGCAAATGATAAGGAAAAAATTGATATACAAAATAAGATTAATAACTATGAAACACATATTGTGCCTATTATTGCTGACATAGATGCTGGTTTTGGTAATGAAGAGGCAACTTATTTAATGGCTAAGCAGATGATAGAAGCTGGGGCCTGTGCAATTCAAATAGAAAATCAAGTTTCTGATGAAAAACAATGTGGTCATCAAGATGGAAAAGTCACAGTACCACATGCTGAATTTTTATCAAAAATTAATGCAGTTAGATATGCATTTTTAGAACTTGGAGTTGATGATGGGATTATTGTTGCGCGAACTGATTCACTTGGTGCTGGGCTAACAGCAAGACTAGCAATAACTTATGAAGAAGGTGATTTAGGAGATAAATATAACTCTTTTCTTGATGTTGACGAAATTGATGAGTCAAACATGAAACATGGTGATGTAATGATAAATAGAAAAGGTAAAATAGTTAGGCCTAAAAGACTACCCTCAAATCTTTATCAGTTTAGAAAAGGTACTGGTGAAGAAAGATGTATTTTAGATTCAATTACAAGTCTCCAAAATGGTGCAGACTTAATATGGATTGAGACAGAAAAGCCACATATTGGGCAAATAGCATCAATGATGAAAGAAATTAAAAAAGTAGTGCCCAATGCAAAACTTGTTTATAACAATAGCCCATCATTTAATTGGACTTTAAATTTTAGGCAGCAGGTATATGATTCAATGTCAGAAAATGGAGATGATATCTCTAACTATGATCGCGATGACCTAATGAATGAAAAATATGATGAAACAGACTTGGCTAAATTAGCAGATAATAAAATTAGAACGTTTCAAGCTGATGCTTCAAAAGAGGCTGGAATATTCCATCATTTAATTACTTTGCCTACATACCATACTGCTGCCCTATCAACTGATAATCTTGCAAAAGAATATTTTGGTAGTGAAGGAATGCTTGGATATGTTGCTAATGTTCAAAGAAAAGAAATTAGAGAAGGTATTGCATGCGTTAAACATCAAAATATGTCTGGTTCAGATATGGGAGATGACCATAAAGAATACTTTGCAGGAGATGCAGCACTAAAGGCAGCTGGCAAAGACAATACAATGAATCAATTCTAGCTTATTGCTTTATATAAAGCTTTCGTCAAAAGATTTGATGTTTTATAAAGATTTTTATTTTTTTGTTGTTTGTTGCAAACAAAACTATAGCCTATCTGATTTTTTATATCACCAAATGCTACAGATCCACCAATTCCAGCATGGCCAAATGTTCCTTTATAGAATATTGGTGCAAAATTAATTTCTGATTTTTTGTTTCCTTCAAGCATAAAACAATATCCAAAATTAAGCAGCACACCAAATAAAACAGTATCTGGTCCACTAGTATAAATTCTTGTTGCTTTATATAGTGAATCCTCTCTCATTAATGTATTGTTATTTCTTTTACAACCCGTTGATAAAATACCAAATAATTTAGCTAATCCTGATGCGGTTCCATGTCCATTACCAGCTGGTAATTCTGAGGTTCTAAAATCATAAGAATTTGGTCCATTATTAATAAAAGGTTCAGGCATGAAAGCTTTTAAAAAATCTTTTGATTCAAATGATTTTTTTAGATTAATAAGAGCTTTGTTTAATAAAAAATTTGGAAAATATTTAATGAATTCAATAGGAGGTTTTATTGAATCTAACCTGTTAAAAGAAGTGATTGTGGCACAGCGTTCAATTTGTGAATCATTAAGACCAATATGAAAATCAATATTAAAAGGTTCTGCGATCTCTTCTTTAAAATAAACACCAATAGTTCTTCCCTCAACTCGTTTAAACAATTCTCCAACAAGCCAAGCAAAGGTTACAGCATGATAGCTTTGCGATACACCGGGTTCTCTAAAAGGTTTTTGTTTTTCTAGAGCTTTTACATAAATATCCCATTCACTCCATGGAACTTTTGGGATACCATCCTGAAAACCAAACATACCGGCTCTATGAGTTAAAAAGTCTATAACCTTTGTATTTTCTTTGCCATTGCACCCGTACTCAGGCCAGTAATAACTGACATTTTGATCTACATCTAAAAGCCCATCATCTATCAATTTAGTTATACATATACCTGATACTGCTTTAGTAACTGAAAATACATTTACAATTGTATCTTCAGTCCATTGACAATTTTTAGACTCATCTTTAAATCCACCATAAAGATTTACAACCTCTCTACCCTGCCATTCTACTGAAACAGATGCCCCAAGTTCATAATTAGAATTTAATTGTTTTTCAAGAATTGATTTAAGTTTTAAAAATTGTGCATCGCAATGACCTTTAACCATTATAAAGTTAACTTAGTCTTTACAGTTTTGAGGGTCGGTCCTTCCACAAATATCACAAGTAGAGCCATTTTCTAAATTTGCCATTCCTCCGCAGGAGCCTTTTATTGGCTGATTTCTGAATATAAGACCAATAGCAAAACCAAAAAATGCTATTAATATTATTAGAAAAGATAAAAATAACTCACTCATAGAAATAAATCATACCATTTATCTGAATAAATAATATCTACATTATCTTCATCTTTAAATATGATCATAGATGCTATGTTGTTACTGTTAGCAACATCTATAGCTTTTTTAACTCCCATTGCATTAAATGCTGTCGCATATGCGTCAGCATAAGTAGCTGATGTTTCATTAACAATTGTTACTGATAAAATATTATTGGTAATAGAAGATAAAGTTTTAGGATTTATAGTATGAGTAACTTTATTGCCTTTATCGTCAAATTTGTAGTTTCTGTATTCACCTGATGTAGCAATAGATAAGAAGTCATGATTCTTATTATTTATAGTTATAGTTGATGATTCTATTGTTGCAAGTGGGTTTTGAATTCCAATATTCCATGGTTCTCCTTTCTTAGTTCCACTTATTACCAACTCACCTCCTATATCTATTAGGTGATTATTTAAATTATTTGAAGTTAAATAATCATGAATTTTTTGAACTGCATATCCTTTTGCAATTGACGATAAATCAAACCAGTTATTTGAGTATCTAATTAAAGAGTTATTTTTTTCATCAAGTTCATAAGAGGATATTTTTTTTTGAACTACTTTTTGACCAAAATCTGGTGCAAAACCTAAGTTACTTGAAACTTTTCCAAGCATAATGTTATAAAATCCTTCAGATACAATTTCAACATCTTTTGCAATTTTAAGGATATTAAATAAGTCTTTAGAAATAAATTGAGATTCAGAAAAATTTATATTAATCTGTGAAATTTCTGATTCAGACTTGTAATTTGAGGCTATAAAATCAATATCACTGATAATATTTCTTATTTCATCTTTATGATTATCTGCTATGTATTCAGATGATGAGATTGACCATGAAGTCCCATATGCATCTCCTGATAAATAATATAATGAATTAGTATTATGAGTATATGCTACGACAAGTAAAATTATACCTGTTAAAAGAGCAATTAATTTAGAGAAGAAATATCTCGACACTTGAATTATTTATTAACCACCAAAATCATCTAGTGCTATATTTTCAGGCTCAACTCCAAGATTAATTAGCATATCAATTACAGCTTTATTCATCATTGGTGGACCACACATATAATACTCGCAATCTTCTGGTGCCTCATGACCTTTAAGATAATTTTCATAAAGGACATTATGTATAAATCCAGTCTCGCCGTCCCAATCATCATCAGGAAGCGGATCTGATAAAGCTACATGCCATTCAAAATTATCATATTTATCAGCTAAATCATTAAATTCATTTACATAAAACATTTCTTTTAAACTTCTAGCTCCATACCAAAATGTAATCTTTCTATCAGTGTTAATTCTTAATAATTGATCAAAGATATGAGATCTCATTGGTGCCATGCCCGCACCACCACCGACAAAAACCATTTCTGCTTCCGTTTCTTTAGCAAAAAATTCACCGAAAGGACCAAAGACCTTTACTTTATCTCCGGGTTTAAGACCAAATGTCCATGAGGACATCAAACCTGGTGGTACATCTTGACCTGGTGGAGGAGATGCAATTCTAATATTAAATTTAATAACTCCTTTTTCTTCAGGATAATTAGCCATTGAATAAGCTCTTATAACCGGTTCACTGGTAATAGACTTATTGTCCCAAATTTTAAATCTATCCCAATCTTCGTGATATTCTTTTTCAATATCA
>CEOK01103021.1_pt1 | contig 12109 bp, 10 predicted proteins | sample 427001 | NCBI WGS metagenome assembly CEOK01 (sample SAMEA2591108, study PRJEB7988) | marine metagenome | isolation source: saline water (ENVO:00002010), including | reverse complement strand
ATTAAAATCAAAGGGAGATTAAATATTATTCAATATTTTAGGGTAATACAAATATGAAACTTATGGAATGGTATATGAAAAATAGATGGTGGATTTGGACTATAACAGGAATTTATCTTGCCTACAGGATTGCAACAGGTTTTTATTACAGTTAAGAAAATCTTTAATAATAATTCATTATTTGCTAAAAAATCAGTAAAGCTCTCTAATTTTAATATTTTTAAAATATGCTTTTCCCGGGTGATCTTGAAGACAAATAGCGCCTTTTTTAAACTTTGCAAAATCATACCAACGCTTTTTACCTAGATAAGGATAATCTTCAGATTTATTAAATTTACTCTTTGAAAATGAATCATCCCACTTCGGACCACTTAGAGGGAACTCATTAATTAATACATCGTTTAATTTTAGTAACCCTTGATTATTTTTCTGATCGATTTTAATGTAATATATATTCCAATCTCCTACAGGGTTCGGTTTTAATTCACCTTTAGGAGAAAACAAATCATAAACAGCACCTAAAAATTTTTTCTTTTGGTCTAAATCACCTAAAATATTATTTAGTTCAATATCTCCGCCTAGAACATTCTCTGGGTTTGCATAAACATCTGGATCAATGATTTGGATTTCAGGGCCAGTTTGATAAGGGAATTTATAATCAGGATTCTCATTAACTCCCCACATAAATCCACTATTTCCTCCTTCTTCAATTTTCCATTCAAAAAAAATTTCAAAACTTTCATATATTTTATCAGAGAGTAAACTCGCATCATCTTCCCCAGATTCTAATCCTGAAATTTTATCGAAAATTAAAATTCCATTTTTAACACTCCAGCCTTTTTTTAATCCATCATCTTGAAAATAATGCCATCCTTCAAGAGAATTATTTTTGATTAATGAGACCCATTTGTTTTGAGGAGATTTACACGATATAAATAATAAAACAAGAATTAATCTTTTCATTTATAATATTTTAAAACGGAAATTTTAATTTATAAAACTCATTGATAAATTTAATACAGTTAATATAAATAAATTATTTAGTTTAGGCAGATGAAAAAAATTCTTGGAATAATACTTAAAGGGATATCAGCGTTAATTTTATTGGTTATAATTACCTATCTTTTTTTTGTCGCAAAATGGAGGTTCGACGCTTCAAGAGATTATGCAATGCTTGGTCCTGAAGCACCAAAAATTGAAATTAATAATAAGGTATATCGAGATCTAAATAAAAATGGGAAATTAGATACTTACGAGAATCCAGAAGCTCAAATTGAAGATAGAGTTGAAGATTTGATTAATCAGATGAATATTCATGAAAAAGCAGGAGCAATTTTTATAGATATGATTGGGATAAATTCTGATGGAACCCCAATGGAATATCCCACATTCTCTGACCCTTTCTCTTTTTTAATGGAGTACTCTTCTGCAAAGATTGTCAAGAAAAAAATGAACCATTTCAATATCACTGCCTCTTATCCAAAAGAAAAGATGTTAGCATGGAACAATGCCTTACAAAAAATGGGAGAAAAAACCCGCCTAGGCATTCCAATAACAATTGCTTCAGATCCTCGGCATGGTGTTCCATCAAAATTTGGAGCGTCAATTCACACACCTTATTTTTCCTCTTGGCCGTCTGCGCTGGGAATGGGAGCTATTAACGATTCTCTTCTAGTTCAAGATTTTGGAGTTATTGTTAGAAAAGAATACAAAGCTTTAGGAATTCGAGTTGCATTAGGACCAATGGCAGACACCAGCACAGAGCCTCGTTGGTTTCGAATAAATGGAACTTTTGGTGAAAATTCAGATGTGAATTCAAAACTTGTATCGGCCTATATAAGAGGACTTCAAGGGGATAGCCTTGGGACTGCTTCCGTAGCGGCTATGGTAAAACATTTTCCCGGAGGAGGAACACCAGAAAATGGAAAGGATACTCACTTTCCACCTGGGATTCAAATTTTTGAAGAGGAAAACTTAGAGCAGCATTTAAAGCCATTTATAGCAGCATTTGAAGCAAAGACTGCTTCGGTAATGCCCTTTTATAGTATTGCTAAAGGGATTACAGACGAAGATGTTGGAGCATCTTATAATAAAGAAATTATTACCGGGATGTTAAGAAAAAGGCTTGGATTTGAAGGAATTATCTGCACTGATTGGGCTATGATTACTGATAAAAAAGCGATGGGAATTCTATTTAAACCTGCTTCAGCTCACGGAGTCGAACATTTAAACATAGATGAAAGAATAATTAAAATTATTGATGCTGGGGTAGATATGATAGGTGGAGAAAGCCTTAGTCACAAATTAGCGGAACTTATTAAAAAAGGGGAAATTGAAGAAAAGCGAATTGATCAATCCTTAAAAAGGATAATGCTTCAAAAATTTAAATTAGGGCTTTTTGATAACCCTTATTTATCAGAAGAATCTCTAAAAATTTTGGGGAATAAAATTTCAATTGAAAAAGGAAAAGAAGCACAGCGAAGAGCATTAGTACTTTTAAAAAATGAGGATGATATTCTTCCACTAAGACCTAAAACAAAGATATATCTTCATGGATTTGACACTAAAAAAGTAAAAGATGCTGAAGTAACTTCACTAGAAAAAGCAGACATTGTTGTAGCTAAAGTTGATACTCCTCAGTGGGGTGGTGAAAAAGCAGGATCTATAATGGAGATGTTAATTAGTGGTGAAAGACTAGATTTTCCTGAAGAGGAACTAGAAATATTAACACCACTTTTAAAAACAAAACCAACTATTTTAGTAGCAAATCTTAAGAGGCCGGCAATACTTACCGAATTAGAACCTATCTCTAAAGCAATAATTGCAGATTTCGACATTTCAGATGATATTATTTTCGAATTGATTTTTGGAGGTTTTAATCCCAGTGGAACCCTACCGATACAACTGCCTTCATCTATGAAAAGTGTTTTAAATCAAAAAGAAGATCTTCCTTATGATCTTGAAAATCCACTTTTTGATTATGGCTTCGGACTAAGGTTTCAAAATTTAGAATAACTAAGCTCATAAACTATGTCATTCTATGGTTGTCCAATAAAAATAAATCAAAACTAATTTAAACAAGTCGATGTTAAGCTTTTGGGAAAAAACACAATTATTAAAATATGATTTAGTTGTTCTTGGAGGAGGAATTACTGGAATGTTTTGTGCTCTGGAGTATCGTAAATTAAACCCTAAAGCCAGCATAGCTGTCTTGGAGCGGGGTATTTTTTCTAATGGGGCAAGTACCAAAAATGCTGGTTTTGCTTGCTTTGGATCTTTGACAGAATTAATGGATGATTCTAAACATATGGATAATCAATCCTTAAGTAAAATTATTCAAATGCGTATAGATGGTCTCAATCTGCTAAGAGAAACTCTTGGAGATAAAAATATAGATATAAAATGGAAAGGAGGCTATGAACTCTTTTTTGATAAAGATTCAGAAGCTTTAAATCAAATTGATCATTTTAATGATTTGTTAAGACCAATTTTTAAAAAGGAGGTTTTCCATTTAAATAATAAAAAAATTCAAAAATTTGGATTTGCTCCAGACCGAGTAAAACATTTAATTGAAAATCCTTACGAAGGTCAAATTAATACTGGGATGATGATGCGGACTCTTCGTTCTAAAGTTAATCGTCAAAATATTTCTTTTTTTTCCAATGTTACATTGAATTCATTCGAAGAAGAAAAGGGGAGAAATGAAATATCATTAAATTTAAAAGACTTAGATTTTAATCTTTTATGTAAGAAGCTAGCCGTTTGTAATAATGCATTTGCTAGTCAACTTTTTCCTTTTTTGGAAATATCTCCAGGCAGGGGTCTAGTTATTTTAACCAAACCTATTCCCAACCTTAAAGTTGAAGGGGTATTTCATTACCATCAGGGCTATTATTACTTTAGAAATATAAAAAATAGAATATTATTTGGCGGGGGACGATCTTTAGATTTTAATACTGAGAAGACTACAAGTTTTGGGATCAATCAAAAGATCAAAAATCAGTTAGTTAATGACTTACAAAACTTTATACTTCCAAAGCAAAAAGTAGTATTAGATATGGAATGGTCGGGTATTATGGCCTTTGGAGAAGATAAGATGCCAGTTTTAGAAAAATACAAAGATAATATAGCTTTAGGTTTAAAGCTAAGCGGGATGGGGGTTGCTATTGGGAGTCAAGTTGGGAAAAAATTAGCAAACCTTCTGACTTATTAAAAACCTTTTAGTAACAATAAATATTCTGTTGGATGATATTATGTATTTTTATTCTATGAAAAAATTAAAATACTATTTTGGTTTTTCTTTTTTAAAGCCTGTTGTTTATTGGCCAATTAGAATATTTCTAATCTTTTATTTATTAATCATTTACACAGGTTTAATTTATGATTTATCAACTGACAAGATTAAATACTACTCTAATGCAGAACAATATTTCAACATTCTTTTGTCAGATTCTACTTTTTATTACATATACATTGTTCCTTTTATATTAATTTATTTTTTTTCTGTGATTTTAGAATTTTTTCTTACCATTGATAAAAATAAAAACATTAAAAAATAAAAAACCGCCCCAGGTGGGGCGGCCAAACAAATGAATAAATTAACAAAGAATAAATACTAACCTTGTTATGAACAAAGTATTCTGTATTTTATAAAAAATGCAATGAAATCGGTTTTACATCTTTTATATTTTAAAGATATGGCCATTTTTTAATAAATCATGCTAATAAAATATCAAAAACTTGATTTTTTTTGAGTATTCAATAATTGATAGGGTAAAATGAAAATATCTCTTTTTTTTTGATTGGATTTTATCAAATTGATGATTTAAACACTTATTATTTTCATAATAATATTTGTTTTCTTATTGAAATATATATTTTAACTAGTAGTTAACTAATTTCATAGCATTTCTAATTTTAAATGTTTTTATGCATTTCAAAAAGTCATTGATTAATTATGAGAAATATTTTAGCTTTATTTAGTTTTTTTTTGATTCTTAACTGTGATTCTGATACACAGCCAAATATCATTTTTATTTTAACAGACGACCAGGGTTATGGCGATTTAGGAATTTATGGTGCTAAAGATATAGAAACTCCACATTTAGATGAATTGGCTCGAAACGGAGCCTATTTCACTTCTTATTATGCTACTCAACCGGTATGCTCAGCATCACGAGCATCTATTATGACTGGCGCATATTCCGACAGAATTGGAATTCATAATGCTTATAGCCCAGGATCGAAAGTAGGACTAAATCCCGAAGAGACCACTATTGCAGAATTATTAAAAGCTAACGGATATAACACCGCAGCTTATGGGAAATGGCACCTTGGTGATGCGCCTAAATTCCTTCCGCGAAATCATGGGTTTGATGAATTTTATGGGATATTATATTCTAATGATATGTGGCCCCAGCATCCTCAGCAAGGAACTGTTTTTAACTTTCCTGACATTGAACTCTATGAAAACGAAACACCAATTCGCGTGATGAGAGATCAAACGTTTTTAACGCAAGCTATTACAGATAAAGCAATAAGCTTTATAAAGCGAAATAAAGACTATCCTTTTTTTCTTTATTTACCTCACCCTCAACCTCATGTTCCGTTATTTGTTAGTGATTCCAGAAGAAACACCCAAAAACGCGGTCTTTATGGTGATGTAATTCATGAAATTGATGCTTCAGTAGGACAGATTTTAGAAACTCTAAAGGAAAATGAATTAGAAGAAAATACAATAATAATTTTCACCTCAGATAACGGGCCTTGGCTTTCTTATGGAGGACATTCAGGTTCTTCAGGGATTTACCGAGAAGGGAAAGGAACGAATTGGGAGGGAGGTCATAGAGTTCCAGCGATTGTATCTTTCCCTAAAAGGATTGCATCAAATACACGAATAGATCTTCCTGCAATGGGAATTGATTGGTTACCAACCCTTACAGATTTTACCGGGAGTTCTCTTCCTGAAAAAAAGATTGACGGGAAATCTTTGGTTCCCCTTTTAACCAAAATGACTTCTGAAGCGCCGCATGAAAATTTCTTTTTTTATTATAGAACAAACGAATTACACGCTGTAAGACACAAAAACTGGAAATTCTATGTACCTCATACCTATCGCTCTCTTAATGGAAAAGTTGGAACTAATGATGGCTATCCTATTCCTTATGATATGAATAAACTAGAAACTCCCGCATTATTTAATTTGGAAACGGATCCTAAAGAAAATTATGATGTTGCAAGTGAAAACCCAGAATTAGTAGCAAAGATTTCTAAAATTGCTGACTCTATTCGTCACGTACTAGGTGACCGCTTGACAGGTGTAAAAGGATTAGAAGTTAGACCAGTTGGAAGGGTAGAAAATTAATCTTTTTTAGGCCCACGGGCCATGATTTTTTCCTTCTTCTTTTTGATCTATCAAATTAAAACCATGAGATCCAAAAAAATCTCTTTGCGCTTGTATTAAATATGCGCTACTTCTTGCTTGAGTAATTGCTTTAAAATAATTCCAAGCACTTGAAATACACGGTGTAGGAATTCCTTTTCCAATACTATAAATCAATACATCCATCCATTCTTTTTGGCCTTTAGAGACTAATTTTTTAAAAGGACTCATTTCCATTACAGAATTAGCATCTGGGAACAATAGTTTTAATTGATTCATAAGTTTAGATTTGATTATACTGCCTTCAGACCATATTAATGCAATATTCTCAAGACTAAGATTCCACTTATAAGTATCCTTCGCTTGTTGAATCATTTCAAACCCTTGATGATGATTAATCCAGCGGCATATGTCATAGGTTTTTTTCAAATTAGGTAAAGTGACATTATTAGAAGCCAAGCTAGGGTATTCTATAGAATTTTTTTTCCTTAATGACTGAAATGAAGAGGTGAATCGTGCATGTAATGCCGCTGTCATAAGGTTATTTGGCGATCCTGCCAAAGCGCCACTAGCTGTTACCCATGCACCTGTTCCTTTATTGGATGCTTGATCAAGGATACGATTTATATATGGTTCACCCGCTTGTTTATATGACAAAATCTCTGAGCTTATACCTAATAGATAACTCTCGCTAGAACTATTTTGCCAACTTTTAAAAAGATTTTGAATTGATTCCAAGTTAGAATCAGCATGTGGAAGACAAATTTCAAAGATTTCCGCTATCAATTGCATTTCTGCATATTCGATTCCATTATGAACCATTTTCACATAATGTCCGGCTCCACCAGAGCCTAAATATCCACAGCAAGGTTTTCCGTTGATATTTTTTGCAGCTATTTTTAATAAATCTTTAGAAACAATGTGATAGGCCTTTCGGTCTCCACCCACCATTAAAGATGGTCCTTTTAAAGCACCAATTTTACCACCTGAAATTCCTATACCTAAAAAGCGAATTCCTTTTTTAGCTAGAGATAGAAATCTCTTTCCAGTGTCATTATAATGTGAATTTCCCCCATCAATGAGAATATCTTTTTCATCAAGTAAGGGGATGATGTCATCTATTATCTTATCAATAATAGGCCCAGCAGGAAGCATTATCAAAATCTTTCTGGGGCTTTCAATAGCTGCAACAAATAAATCTAAAGATTCAAAGGGGAGTGCAGAATTTAGTTCTGGATATGTTTTTATTTTTTTGAGAGCCACTTGCTCTTCGCTTCCCTTCATAAAGCGATTATATAAGGCCAATGAGATTCCCTGATCGGCGAAATTTCTACTAAGATTTAAGCCCATCACTCCCATTCCTAAAACACCCCAAGAGACTTTTTTATTCATTTATTTCATTTTTAACCCTTCCAACCATTTCTTTAATGGAAAGAGAGCTCTTCAAGTATAGCGCATCTTTTGGCTTTTCTAAAGTACTTAATTGACTTTGAAGTAAGCTTAATGGCATAAAATGATTCCTGTTTAATAAACGATTTTTTAACTCCCTTAAATTACAATCTAAATAGACCCAGATAATTGATTTTTTTAAAAGAAAATTTGAAAGCAATTTTCTGTATGAGATTTTTAGGGCAGAGCATGCTAAAACAGCACCATTTTTTTTATGATTTGACAGTTCTTTTGAAAGAGAAAACAACCAAGACTCTCGATCCTTATCTGTTAGAGGGATTGCATTTTTCATTTTTTTTATGTTTGCTCTAGTGTGATAGTCGTCCCCCTCTATAAATGGTATTGATAAGGCTTTACTAATAGAACTACCTAAGGTGCTTTTTCCACTTCCACTAACTCCCATGACAATTATTATTTTCTTCACTGATTAAAGGTATAAAAACACGTTTACAACAATTACCGTTATTAGAAAAAGTAGTTTGTCACCAACTTTGAGTTTTTTGAGTTCTGGCTGATTCCTTTGCAAGACTGAGTATTTTTGATACTATAAGATTATTTTCAATACTATATAAAGAGTATTTATCTATAACGTAGTTATTGTATACAACTTCATATAAAAGACGAAAAGGATCCTTTTTAGTTTTTGAAATAGGAGGTGCAATGTGCTTTTTTTCTCCGATTCGTTCATTGGTCATTAACATCATATCATTTGCATTTTTACAATTCACATACCCTTTAGTACCATAAATCTGCATGTCTTTTCGATTATGCGACCAATTCCAAGAAGCCTGAATAACAACCTTTTTTTCTGCATAATCCAAAATAATTGTGGTATCATCGTCGACTTTAGGATAACGATCTGGCTTACTTTGCTTTGTTACACAGCTTATTCTCAATGGTGTTTCTCCATTTAACAGCCATGTAGCAATATTAGCTCCATAACATCCAAAATCTGTTAAGGCGCCACCACCATTAAGAATAGGGTCAGTTAGCCATTCCAAAAATTCAGGTGTACATCCAATTTCTTCAGGGCCAGGGTGTCCGGTATTAAATACCATTTTCGTTAAAGAACCAAAGTTGGAAGCTTCTAAAAGTCTTTTTGCTTCATATGTGCTCTCATACCAAGATGTTTCAAAATTTATTAGCAAGGGGACATTAAATTTCTTGGAAAGTTCAGCCATTTCAATGGCTTCCTTATAGGATGTGGCCATTGGTTTTTCAACCATAATTGGTATTCTTTTGGGAGCAAAATAACGAACCACATCTAAATGTTCTTTTGTTGGGTTAAAAGCAGAGACTGCGTCTGGTTTTACAGTTTTATAAAGACTTTCATAGCTTTCAAAAAATAAATCACTCGAAAGTGAGTATTTTTTCTGGTATCTTGAAATTGCATTCTTGTTTGTCTCAACAATCCCTACAATTTTTACATCTTTTTCTTGCCTATTGAATATCCAATTGACATGATCGTGAACTAATCCAATAACAGCAAGTCTGAGAACGGGATCTTTTTCTTTAAGTTGACTTGAATATATAAAATGGATGTTTGAAAAGAGAAGAATTAGAGCCACTTTAGATTTAAGTGAAGAAGCAATTTGCATAATTTTAGTAAATTGATTTTTGAAATTTAGTCAAATTAATAATAATGTAACTAATGAAATTAAGTATAATTAAAATATGTCTTTTATCACTTTTGATAAACGGATTTAATCTGAATGCCCAAAAACCGACTAATAAATTACTTGCGATATTTGCTCACCCTGACGATGAGCAAACTATTGCACCCTTTTTAGTTAAGTCTGTAGAAGAGGGCGTAGAGGTTACTTTGGTTATTGCTACAGACGGCCGTCTTGGCGTAAATGAGTATTCAGATTATGAGGCAGGAGACCGGCTCGCAGAAATAAGAAAAAATGAAATGCTTTGTGCGGCTGAAGTTTTAGGGGTTAATCTTATTCATTTGGATTATCATGATCAGTTAAAAGCAGGAGAAGGATTTGATGGTCACATACCTCATGTACAGAATTTAATATTTGAACTAAAAGGCATAATTAAAAAAACACAACCCGATGCAATTATTACTTGGGGTCCAGATGGCGCAACTACTCACATGGATCATCGATTAGTAGGAGCATCTGTAACTCAGATTTTTGTTTCACAAAAATGGGAAAAGCCAATTGAATTATTTTATTTTGGCATGCCAAGTGATTTGATTTCTGATTATAAATCTAAAACCATTCGTGGACAAGATAGGAGTTACTTGACAGTTCAGATTCCTTTTACTGAAAATCATTATGATAGAGCATATCAAGCCTTATTATGTCATGAAAGTCAATACCCAGCAAGGATTGTTAGAAAAATTAAAATGGAGCGAAAGAAATTAGGTTACACTTTATATTTAAGAGAGTTTATGGCACCAAATAAAATCAGAACATCATTATTTTAACCCACCAATAATCTCTATGTTCTCATATTTATTGGCTTGATTTAAAATATCTTTAGAAGTCAACAGTGTATTCCAGAGGTAGACTTTTTTTAAATTTTCAAAAGAATTAATTAGTTCAAAAATCTCCTTGTTTATGTTGGTACTATGAAGATTTAAAATTTCAAGATGTTCTAGCCTTATAAGAGGTTTTAATGAACTTGTTTTTATACTATTTTGCTGGAGGTAAAGACGAGTTAAATTTTCCATTTTGGAAAGATTTTTAAGTTGTTCATCTCGGAGTCCACAATCACTTAGATTCAACCAAGTTATATATGGTGCATATTTTTCGAGAACCATAAGGTCTTTATCCTTCAAAGAACTACCATAATAACGGATATCAAGAAGAGAATTATCAGTAGAAAGTGTTCTAAAGATAAAATTATGTTTCTCTAGCTCTAAAAATGCGTTATCAGTCAAAGGCTTTAATTTGACCTTCTCATACCAAGGCTTTGCTTTAGTATTCAGACCATACTTTTTAAATAACAAACCCTGTATTTTGGGATTGACTTTTATTTTATTAAAGCTTTTATCTAAAGGCGCACCTTCATTTATCCACCATTCTATTAATTGGATCTCTTCATAGGTTAAAGGCTCTCCCGTTGGGGGCATGAATTTTTCATCATTTTGAGATTTAATAATACGGTTAAAGGCTAAACTTTTTTCAATATCGTTTGCAACTATTGCGGCTCCACTATTGCCCCCCTTAAAAAAACCTTCAGCTGAAGACATATTTAAACCTCCTCGGGCGACTTCATTATTGTGACACGCTACACATTTAGAAGTGAAAAGTGGCTGAATTGCATCTTCGAAAATTCTAATTGAATCTATAGATTGATCTTTAAATGTTAGAGGTTTATCTTCTTTAATTAAAGCAGCTCTTATTGGTTCTGGTGCAAAATCATAAAGATAGTTTTCACCATGAGTTAGGCTTCCACCCAGATGACCGACAATAAGCAAAAGAATAACTATAAGTGTATTATTTATTTGTATAATAATTTTAGAAACTTTTATCTTTCTAAGATGAAAGACCCATCCGATAAAACTTAACATCACTAATAGTATCCCTGTCCACTGATGGGGGTTAAGCATATCTTCTATGTAGTGTCCATTTTGTGCCAAAAGCCAACCCATTGCAGCTGAAAAAGCTGCACCGATAAAAGAAATAAACCAAATAAATGTTACTAACCGATTAAAGTTTATACTCCTATCACTTCGTCTACCACTAATAATTACAGCTATTATTAAAAACCCAATTGGAAGATGAACCAATAAAGGATGTAAACGGCCAAAAAACGTTAAAGTATCTAAAAAAACCATGAATTTACACCCTTGTTAATTTTAGCGGATAGGTTTTTTCTGAATTCCATTGTGGGACATATATATTTTCGTCATTATCAACACATACATCGTGCGGGTTGAAAAAAGTGTTTTGATCATAAGTAGATGCAATAAGCTTATTTTCAATATAAATAGGTTTACTTCCTCCAGGGAAAGAAACTACTGAATTATTATTATCAAGAACAGCCAACATCCCATCATAAGTCCCCCAATCTTTTGTCACGATTACTGCAAAGTAAAGTATACCATTTTTGAGAACAGGCCTACAGATATAACAAGAAGGTAATTCGATTGTCTCTAAAAATTTGCCATTCGGAGTAAAGCGCTTGAAGACATTTTCAGAACGAGAAGTGATTAGTAAGCTTTGGTTTTTATCCCTTGAATCAAAGACAATTCCATGGCAGCAGTCAAAACTTTCATCTTTATTTCCCTTACCTCCAAAATGACGAATATAATTTCCA
>CEOK01081606.1_pt1 | contig 12121 bp, 5 predicted proteins | sample 427001 | NCBI WGS metagenome assembly CEOK01 (sample SAMEA2591108, study PRJEB7988) | marine metagenome | isolation source: saline water (ENVO:00002010), including | reverse complement strand
CTTCCCATGTTTGAAGATCAGAGCTTTCTTCCATCTGTAACTGCATTGTAGCCTGATTTCCAGCCACTTCTATCATCGTAGAGCCTAGGCGGAGGTCTTGGATCTCATCTACTTTAAGATAGTTATGATTTGAGATATATTCAGAGATGAAATTTAGAATAACTGAGTCATTATAGTTCGGATGCAAGTCTCCATTGTCTCCTAGACCATCATTATTACTATCGACAGTCTCATTTTAAACAATCGAGGCGAGTCAATAAGCCCCTAGGTCAAAAAAGCAGAATAATCTTAATATTTTTTCACAATGGACTCTACTTTCTTCCTCTGCTTTTTAATAAATTTAGGGACTTCGTAATCAAGTGATTCCCCTCACTAGCTGTTCCTTTTACCTCATAGTAATCACCACCGACTGTTAGGTGCTAGCCTGATGATAGATGAAAATTAATAATTGTTTGGGCTTTAGATTCCTATTTCAAAAGCGAGAATAAAGATAGATCGCTCATTAATAATTAATTCCTCCTATTTGAATGTTGTACGTTTTTACCTCTATAAATTTGAATAAAAGTTTCTCAACGTGTAGAAAGCCTGTTTCTTATTTCCCGTTTCGGAAATTAAGCCTTTTCGATTCCACCCATTTTGATAAGGAATGAGCGTCCGTCTTGGAGATCTAAAATCAACTAAAATCCAAGGAGAAATGCCACTTATTTGAGGAATTCTCATTAAAGTAGGAAGTGTTTCTCGATACAGCGCATTTTGATAGGCTTCACTCCATATAGTTTGCTCATCACCATGATAGCCCTGTAGAGCTCCTGCACCAAATTCTGAAATAATGACAGGCTTATCAACTTCGATTTCCCATCTGAGGTTTTTGATATTTTCAAGCGAACCCCCATACCAACCATGATACTGATTAAAGCTAACAATATCAACAAAACTCGCAAAATCATCGTCTACAACCATAGTATTTCTCTGACCCTTCTTACCATGGTTTTCGAGCGCTGCAGTAACGAGGCGAGTATCATCTAATTCTCGTGTTTTCTCGACTAAATTTTTAAGAAATAATAGCCGTTCATTTGACGGTGGCGTTTCATTTGCCATTGACCATATGATTACTGAAGCACGATTTTTGTCTCTAGTAATGAGTTCTTCTAGTTGTCGCTCAGCCTTTATAAAGGTCTCTGGGTTATTCCATTGAATTGTCCAATAGACAGGGATTTCCTCCCAAAGCAAAATACCCATTGAATCGGCTAATCGAGCCATATTTTCATTATGAGGATAATGGGCCAAACGGACATAATTACATCCAAGCTCTTTCGCCCACCCTAACAATACTTTAGCGTCTTCCATCGAAAATGCTCGACCACCACGCATCCCATTTTCCTCATGAATGCAGATTCCCTTTAAAAAGACTTTTTCATCATTTAAATAGATATCCGATCCTTCCGTTCTAATGTGCCGAAAGCCAATTTGGTCCGATAGTTGATCCGATCCAGCCGTTAAATTCACTGTATATAATTTAGGGTTTTTATCACTCCAGTAGGTCAGTGATTTAACCGGAATTTGGAAATTTAGATAGCCCTCTTCATTCGTATAAAACGTTTCACTGATCCCTAACTCTTCAATCTCTAAAACGACCTTGTTTTTAGATTTCTCAATACCATTGAGTCGAACATAGCCACTAATTAAATTAGCGTTTTCTTTATCCAGTTGCACTTTGTAATCTTCTATAAAGGTATTGCTCAATTCAATAATACTCACATCTCGAGTTATCCCACCGAAATTCCACCAATCGGTATTGAGTGTAGGAACTTCTCCTGCCGCACGTTTATTATCAACACGGACAACAATAAAATTATCCTTTTCATTGAGAAGACCCGTCACTTCAAAATTAAACGGAGTAAACCCACCTATATGCGTCCCAAGTTTTTTTCCATTTACATATACATCTGCTCGGTAATTGACTGCTCCAAAATGAACATAATAGCGCTTTTGGTCATCAAAATTTTGAACATCAAATGACTTTTTGTACCAAAGTGTCCCTTCATAATAAAATAGCTTCTCGTTTTGTGAATTCCAATCCCCGGGGACACGAAGTGTTGGTGAAGTATCAAAATTGTATTCAATTAAATCACGTGAATGCTTTGGTTTTGAATTTGTGAAATAAGCACTCGCTCGAGGTTTTTCTTGTTCATCATAGGCCTCCCATCTGTAGCTATAATAGCCTGTTTCATTCATATCTACTATGTAATGCCATAGACCATTTAAAGTTTGGCTATCTCGTTGTACCATATTTTGAAGAAGCGGTTGGTTTTCGCTGTATAAATTATATAAATGAGTAAAAAAGAAAAAAAATACAATTAGGGTAGCTTTCATGAATTTATATAATCGCATCACGAGCTTACTGACAACTGCATAAACAGAATAAAATTTGCATAATTACGCACAATGATTTATTCACCTTAAGAAAACATAGATGCATAATAGCACTTTCACTACTTATGATTACATCTTCAATTACGGGTGAGCGCGGATAATCGACCCCGTACTATCATAAAAAATCGTTAGTTTTATAACTAACAGAAAAACATTTGATTGAATAAAAGAAGCATAAAGAGCGATTTCTTCATTTCATTTTAATATAGAGAAACTTAAGAAAAAAATAGCATTAACTAAATTAACAAATTAAACGGCAATAGAAGAATGCACATTCATGAACATTGCGATATTTCCCTTATATATATTGACAACTATAGAAATTTAATACTTTTAAAAAAATGTTTCTGTTTACTTCTACCTCGTGCAGAATAGCTGCTTCACTTGTTACTTTATTTTGCTTAGCCATTAGCGTTGAGGCGATCAGCATTGATTTAAAAAATGCGATTGAGTGGGACTCTGTTTCAGGACGAACCTACCAGTTAGAAACATCGGACAATGGAGTGAATTGGACTTCCGTAGGTTCTGAACGCACAGGCAATAATAGCAAACTAAGTCATTCATTTAGCTCTGTACAAAATGGACAAATGTATCGCGTTCGTGAAACCACTCCAGGCATTGAAGCACCGAATACAACTGTTCCAAATAACGACTTTGAAAGCGGAATCTTATCCAATTGGACCAAAGCAGGTACGCATCAACCGAGCCGCTCAAGCTCAAGCGCAAAAAACGGTTCCTACTCTGCCCGCTTTTATTTGCCGGGTGGTCAAAATGAATCGAAGCTTATCTCTAGTAGAATAACTGGAATAGAGGGTGGTGAATCCTACTCGCTCAGCTTTTGGGCTAAAAAAGCACAATCCGGTCCGAGTCTTATACTACAATATGAAGTTCAATGGTATGGCACTTCTTATGGCAGTTCAGGACTAAGGGACTTCAGTCTTGGTAATAATGTTTGGCAAAAAGTTAACATAGCTAACTTAACAGCACCATCTGGAGCTACAGAAGCCGTCGTTTCATTCCGTTTTGTAACGGGTGCCGTTAGTGGCGCAAAAGGTGAGATTTTTGTCGATAGTTTAGAATTTAGCAGTGGTGTCGTATCTACACCTGATCAGATTCAAACCTATTCATTGAACCTTCAACAAGTCGCTGAAATCACGATCCCTACTAATAGCGGGGTTGAATACGCGGTCATGGAGTCAACAAACCTTCAAGCATGGGATAACACTGACAATTCCTTTGTAGGTGATGGAAGTGAACATACCGTGCTCATCCCGGCTGAATCCTTATCCAAATTTGTTCGTGTGATGCGACCTGAATACGAGCTATTTGCCCCATCCGACGCCCGTGCTTCAATGAGTCTCGAAGCGAATTCATTAGAAATTTCTTGGAATCCAAGTCCAACCCCTACAGTGCAAGGTTACCGAATATACTATGGCACCGATATGAACAACCTCGATCAATCCATAGATGTTGTGGGAGCTACATCAGCGATCGTTTCAGGATTAACTAATGATATTGAATATTATTTTGCAGTAGTTGCCTTTGATTCAGATGAGGAAACAGCCACTGGTTCAACACTTTTTTCAGCAACACCGAGCCAATCAATTACCCTAGTGCCCTTATATAATGAAGCAACCGAACTAGAGCCTGCAACGACCATAGACCATGAAGACGCACTCATCACCTATGTTGGTGATAGAGGACGAGCGCGACATGCTAAGGAAGGTGGAACAAATTTTCAGCTCTATGATATCTACAAAGAGTTTTACTGGATGGGTCGTTCTTACTATCTAGAAATTATCGACCGAGTCGCAAAAGGCGGTAATTCGATTACGATTAATAGTACAACCACCCACCCTCTAGCCACAAGTGAAACACGAGCTTTTTATATAGGAAGTACCACGCTTGCCCAATATGCGCACAATGATGATGCGCAAGACGGTCATCGAGATGTATACGGCAACTTAAAAAGCCCTATTGAACCAATGACGTACACCTCCACCGTAAGTTTTAATGCAAAAGAAGGGCGCCCAATACAAATTGGAGACCGGATGGAAATTGAATTCAGCCCGTTCATGGCAGGACTTCCTGACGGTAATGCTGATAGCAATGATCAATCTGGCGGACAAACAAACTATTACGGAACAGGTTTTCTTTATATAGTCGGAGAAGGTCTCAAACCTTGGTATGGCGTAGGTTCGAATTTAGATTCCTACCCCTTACCTGAATATGCTTGGCTTGGAGGCAAGACAACACACCACACCCAGTACTCAAATGAACCCGATCATGCCTACAAACAAATGGCATATAATCTTGCGCCGATTAATACCCAAAAATTCATGTTAGGCCGACGCCTGCACCACACAAATTTCCAAAATGGAACTCACTCCGAACCGAACAATCCAATATTTCCAAAACACAGATATAAGATCGGTCCCCAGTTTATTAATAACAGCTGTGTTGCCTGTCACACGAATAATGGTCGAGCCATGCCAAGTAACGTTGGAAGCGCAATGAGAAAATCCATCGTGCGTGTTGGCTTAGATAGCGAAGCAACCATTCACCCGACCTTAGGAACGGTACTACAAGTACAAGCAACTTCAGGCAGCCCAGAAAAGACCGTTTCTCGAACTGCCTATACGGAAATTCCAGGCTCCTATGGTGACGGAACACCTTACACATTAAGAAAGCCTAATTACTCATTTAGTGGAACTGACCCTGAATACTACTCTGTTCGTATTGCTCCACAATTGGTCGGACTCGGTTTGTTAGAAGCCATTGATGAAAATACCATTGTGAGCTTTTCAGACCCAAGCGATTTAGACCAAGATGGTATTTCCGGGAAAATCAATGCCTTAACCGATCTAGAAACTGGAGAAACTCGATTAGGTCGTTTTGGATATAAAGCATCAAAAGCTCGATTAGCACACCATATAGCGAGTGCCTTAAATACAGACATGGGAATAACAACCAGCTTATACCCAACAATTGATCACAAAAACACAAGCTCATCACAAGAAATTAATGATGAAGAACTCGATCTCATGTATCGCTATGTGGCACTACTAGCTGTTATGCCTCAAAGAAATTTCAACAACTCCACGGTGCTCCAAGGAAAGACACTTTTCGCCGAAGCAAACTGCGTGGCTTGTCACAAGGATGAAATTCAAACAAGTGACTACCACCCTCTAACTGAGCTTAGAAATCAAACCATACGTCCATACACCGATCTACTCTTACACGACATGGGTCCAGGTCTTGCGGATAATATGGGTGAGGAGCTTGCCTCAGGCTCAGAATGGCGTACTGCACCCCTTTGGAACATTGGACATACTGATGAGGTCAGCGGTGGCGAAGCCTACCTTCATGATGGACGAGCACGTTCCATTGAAGAAGCCATTCTATGGCATGGAGGTGAAGCCGAGGCATCCAAAGAAGCCTTTAGAACGATGAGTGCTTCTAACAGAAATGCCTTAGTCCAATTCATTAAATCACTATAATTGGACGCATATCGTCAGCCAAGTAAATATTCTCTGCTCCTTGTGTACTGATTCGCATTCACATGAATCATGTGTACACTCTAGTGGATTCAATATTTGTCTGTAATATCGTCTGTAATAAGCACAGGCAAATCACTCATTGAAATCGTTAAACAATAAGGCGCGATTCTATAGTGTGCGTATGACGTCAGTCAAACTAGTCTAGTCTAGATTTAAACCCTCAGATCTAGATCTACCTAAAAGAAAGAGCGGCCAGCATTATACCAGTAAAAGGCAAATGACCATGGCTCATTAAGAAACAAGCCCCAGGGAAAAAGCACTTATAGACGCAACGGTTAGACCGTAATATTTTATCTCTTATTTGCGACGATGAATAATGGCACCTAGTGCTAATAATCCAAAAATAAGTGCGTAAGTACTAGGCTCAGGAACCACGACTGCACTAAATCCATTCACCATAGAACTATGTGCTGTACAATAATAATACAGAGACTCTGATAATGGATTGAAATCATTACTAATTGTTAATGTAAATGATTCACCTGAATTGATCCCTGAAGAACGAGTCCCGTCGCCAGAAAGTCCAATATTAGCTCCTGCAGATAAATCTGTGCGCCAACCATTTTGATCAGACATGTAGAAAGCATGACCAACTGTATCAATTCTAGTAAATGTGTAGCTATTACCAGCGACAAGGTTGTCCGATCCACCTGCTGTAATATCAAATAATTGAGTTCCAGCTTCATCTAGGTAAAAATTATAATACGGTGAGCTAAATCCGTTTGTTTCAACATAGACATTAAAACCAACCAATTGCTGAATTAAGCCAACACTTAGTAACAGTAGAATGGGTAATCGTTTCATAAGATATAATTAAATTGGATAATTTATTAGGTAATATATATATAATAAAACTAAAATAAAATTCAAGTCATTAACGATTTCTTATAACCTCAAGTTCTGCATGTATTTGTTCCGTTTTTTCCTGTGATAAGGGGTATAAAATCAAAAGCAAACCATTGGCAAGTGCCAGTGACCCTGGTAAGATACAAAATATAATACGAATACCAATCAAAGCCTCTGGCGTTTGTTCTTGGTTTGCGATATAACCAAATCCTTCAAGGAGATAGCCAGATGCAGCACCAGCAATAGTAATTCCCATTTTTTGAGCAAATTGAGCAGCTGAAAATACTAAGCCAGTCGCTCTTCGACCAAATTTCCATTCTCCGTAGTCCGCCACATCCGTATAAAGAGCCCAGACGATAGCAGGTGTTGGCCCAGCGACAAAACTACAAAATAAATTCAAGACGAATATTGTGGTAATTGCTTCTGCTGGAACGATAAAGAAAGTAAAAATACCTAGTGCGTTTAAAGTCGTTAGTACAATTAATGAATGCTTCTTGGTGAAACGGGCTAAAACCCATTTTGTCATGTAACAACCAGCGATGAAAGCAAGTGTTCCTGAAGACAAAAATAAGGTCGTCATATCCATCCACCACAGCACTTTATCAGAATTCCATCCTAAATAATACTCACAGTAGTGAATCGTTACCGCTCCCCTCAAGACGACATTTGTTAAGGTCAAAATACCAGCAACAAACATAATTAACCAAGGTACATTCTTTACGAGGAATTTCATATCTTCCCCCAATGATACAGAATCATTGTTTTCCTGAGGTTTAATTCGCTCCTGAGTCGTCTTGTAACAAATATAAAAACAAATTATCGAAAGGACTCCAAAAATACCCATTGTGAGTTGAAATCCCAAGGACTCATTACCCTTACCTAAAAATTCTACTAATGGGCGAACCGATAGAAATATCAAAAAACCACCACCAAAGGCACCCAAAAACCTAAAGCGACCGAGCTCTTGCCGATCTTCAGCATTAGGACTAATGACCCCCATCATTGCTGAGTATGGTACATTAATTGCAGTGTAAACCATCTTGAATAAAATAAAGGTCGCATACGCATAAATAACTTTATTCCCAGGATCTGCCAAGAAGTCAAAATTAGCAAAAATCAACCACCCTGTTATTCCATACGGAATCGCAAACCACAATAAATAGGGTCGATACTTACCTTTGCTCGTATTTGTTCGGTCTGCAATTGCTCCCATAATAGGGTCATTGACCGCATCCCATAAATTAGCTACCAAGAACATGGTTCCCATTACGGCAGGATTCAGCCCAAAAATATCGGTGTAATAATAGACTAAGAAAACCTCGAAAAATTTAAAATAGAGGTTCGATGCGGTATCACCAAGCCCGTATCCAATTTTTTCTTTAAGGCTTAATTGAGGGGTATTTGATTGTTCCATAATTGATTGGGTAAAATTTAATCGAGAAATCGATTTTGAGGTTGGTTTACAGTTAAAGTAAGAATATTTGATTGTCTAGATAATAAAGACTGCGAAATAGACTCATTTAAAACATCACCATCCAGCTTTTCGATCGTGCCATCGGAATATACGATTTCTATACTCGGTTCAGTCGCTTCTGAGAGCTTATACAGGACGGGAATCTGAGTAATTGTAAATAAGAGTCCATTTTCTGGGACTTCAACTGTATGCACCGCTTTATCAGGGAGTATGCAATCAATTGATACCGAATGTGCTAGTAATTCAGAACGCTTCAATAATTCAGGTTTAAATGCAATGGTACCTTGGTTGAATTGTACCCCTAACTCATTGAATCGACAGATAACGCCCTCTTTAACCATACCGGTTAATCCAGGCTGTTGAGCTCCAGCAAACGAAGGCGTATGTGAGTACGCATCTGCAGTAAAGGCTCCATAGTCTGATGCTCTTTTTCTAAAGCCTAAGCCATTCTGCACATCATAATAGGCAGCGACTAAATCTGCGAACGAGTCCGCCTCAGTGTTTTCAAGAGCGATTTCTTGAACAGCAAGCATCAACTTAGAAACCATGTGCCAATAAATACTGCCGAGTCCTTCATAGGCAAACATGGATCCGCTGCGACCAGTAAATTCCTTATGGTTGAAAGTCGCTTCATATAAATCCAATAGTTGCTCTTCATCGGAATCAATTTGAGATTTAATGGCGTCTTCAGACTTCAATTCTTCCAAGACTTCTTTCAGCTCAAATCGATTTCTAAGGGATGCATTAAATCGATAACAGCCATCCGGCGATGCTTCTATGATGCGAGTGTCACCTATTTCAATCATTTGTGCTAAAAGCCCTATAGATTGAGCTGATTGCTGACCGACTTTATTGTAATCCAAGAAAGACGGTAGCTTTTTATCAGAATATAAGATGTAGCTATTTCTCTTCTCACAGTATAAAGGACTTTCCTTCAATGCTTTCAGTAGCGAACAAGCTTGTTTCGGAGAAATTGCCTTTGAACTCAAGACCGCTACCTGACCTTCCAACATAGGGCCTAAGTGCTCAACGACTGCAGAGGCTGCCTTTTGATCTATATGCAAAATATTATAAGCATGGTATAATCCATCGTCCCTTAAATTAGCTTGGATAGATGCCGATAAATGCGAACGAACCTTAGACAAAAAGTCTTTTAAATCAGTCACACTCAGTGCTTCTCGATCACCAAATGCACTAGCGTAAGCCCCCTTACGATATTGTTCGCCTGCTAGCCCAAGCGCTTGGATCGCTTGATACTGTGCAGACGAATCCTTTGTTATAGTCTCTGGACTCTGGTCAAACACCTTGGATAAACCTGATAATAGCGATTTCACCGAGGCATAACATTCGAAATCATTTTGATCAGTGATTAAGGTGTCCAAAAACTCCAAATAACGATGCATATAATAAGTCGTCACCATAGAAAGACCAAAGCCCGCCAATGCATTATTGGCATCATTCCACTCAGGTCTTTGCGTATTCATCCAAATACCGCCATTAGGCACATAATTGCTCAACTTAACCAAAAATGGAATCAACAACTTCTCGAGAAGGTTTGCTTTTACGATTTGACCATTACCATCATGAACCAATTTACCATCCGCTCCGATTGCCTCAAAACGCTCCTTAATCTTAGCATTCCTTAAATCATTAAAGTGTATTGAGTGATTTGGATCGAGCTCTAGATAAGCAAAATCCTTGATTTCATAAGGAACGTCTGCAAAGACAAACAAATCCTCACGGAGTAGCTTATGCAAGGCATCACCCTCTAGAGCGACACTAAATTCAAGGAGCTTTAACAGATAGATTATTTGATGGTCTCCCCAGTAGCCAATTGATGCCCATGGATCATCTGGATCTGGCTCTTCCCATTCAATACCACCATCTGTTATGCGGTATGGGTTATAACCATCAGCAGTAGAAGCATTTAAAAATTTATGGATGAATGTCTCATTGTACTTCGGAAAACTCCACGCCAAGGCTTCCCAATTTTGGAAAATATCACGCCAATTTCCCTGAAAGCCGACAATTTCATTTCCATCACCGTCTTTCGTTTGGATCTTAAAACGATTCCAAGGTCGACTCGGATCTCCATGTCTACGACTGAAAACTAGGGGTAAGTATTCATGACTCAAACGCTTCAAATCACTACTTCCATTCTCACAAGACGCAATCAATTCATCATAAGAAAATGTTTCACCCAAAGCATCGACAAGCTGACGGTCTGATGCAGATAAGCCCTTATTATGCTTTTCAATATGCGATTTAAAAAGTCTCTTCGACATTTCATAGTTATTTGAAAAGACCCCCCCACGCATAATATTAAACAAAATATTTGCTCTGTGATAGGTTGAGACAATCTCTTCGGAACACAACTGAAGCCCATCCGACGCCTGTATTAATTTCTCAAGAGCTATGCGCCCTTTCAATATATCCGCTTGGACTTGATCCCAAAGAGCCTTCGGATCTTGTAAGCCTTCACTCAACTGAGCCACCTGCGTTTGTGTTTGATCAATATCCGCCACGATTGCCCATTCAAGACTCTCTTTTGAACCCAAATCGACGCTACCAGCCTTTAAAAAAGCGCCCCTTTGTCCACGAACAAAACTAGTAGTTGAACCATAAGGATCAGACAAAAAGGCATCCATATCGCTGGATTGAATTAATATCGAAGCTTCTTCCCAACCATAAGACCATAGCGTTGTTGCCTTGAGACATTCTAAGGGTATCGCCTCGTCAACAAGACTAGCTACCATACGATGAACCAGCAATTGTTTGGGATTATCCAATTCACTCACTTTATAGGCATCAGTTAGGCAACTGTAGGCTAGTTGAGTCCGATCATCCACACTTGAAGCAAGAAAATCAGTGAGTCCATCAATAACGACTAATGACTTACTAGCGTCACTTAAATTTTCAATCGTCGATTGACGAATAAATCCGAACGCATCCGAACTCGACCATTTGTACGAAAATTTAACCTCAAAATCTTTGTTCGTCTCCTCAAAAATTAAGGTGTCTCCGTTGATGCTCTTGTAAATTTTTCGACTGATGTTAAAGGCACGCTCACTAGCTGGCTTAAAAGGCTCCCAAATTTGACCACCGATCTGAATGATGGTTTGTGGACCCGTGCAATTCCAATTATTAATTATTTTATCAACCGTATAATACGGGAATAAAGCCGTCTCGGGCGAACCTCTACCCGCACTCAAAGAGCCATTTGTTGCGGTAAAAAACCAATGATTCTCCGCGCTGACCATAGACACAAAAAATGTCGATATTTTTTCTAAGTCATTGATGCATACGAATCGTTCACCATTAATATCTAAAAATTCATAGTCCATATCCGAAGGAGACAGAGTATGTGCGTTGATTGATTGAGCCTGAGCATTCATAAAAAGAGATGTGAATAAAAACTTCTTTTAAATTAGTCTACATAAAAAGGGAAATTAGCAGTCGCAGCCCCGTTATTTGTATCCTTAACATAAACGAATAGTCGATAGGCACCCTTTTTTCTTGGTGCTTTAAAGTCAACGCTAGACCCACTTATGCTTAAAATTAATTTAGGATACGAAGTCGGGGTTTTTTCAAAGTCCCCACCTACGCTCTCTTCCTTGCTTTCGTCCATAAGGACCCAATGATACGTCAATTCATCCTTTTCATGATCTAAAACCTCAACTTTTGCGGTTTGAATTGATCGCTTATTCACTGTATTTAATTTGGCTTTTGAATCCAAGGACACGATTTCTGGCACTCGATTTTCAGGGTATTTTTTATTCCATGAATAGGACATGATATCAACCGCTTC
>CEOK01142721.1_pt1 | contig 12141 bp, 25 predicted proteins | sample 427001 | NCBI WGS metagenome assembly CEOK01 (sample SAMEA2591108, study PRJEB7988) | marine metagenome | isolation source: saline water (ENVO:00002010), including | reverse complement strand
ATAACCTTATTTTTTTATTTTGAGTAAAGCTCAACTACTAATTGCTCATTTACGGTTAACAGCATTTCTTCCCTATCTGGAACAGCAATAAATGATCCTTTCATTTTAGCCTTGTCAAGTTCAAGCCACGAATAGGAAATATCACCTTTAACATTTTTAATTGAATCAAGAATAACATCTAATTTTCTTGACTTGTCTCGCACTTGAATTACGTCACCTGGCTTTATTGAAGCTGATGGAAAATTGCACTTACGATTGTTGAGCAAAAAATGTGCATGCGAAACTAATTGTCTTGATTGAGATCTTGTCGAAGCAAAACCTAATCGATAAACAACATTATCCAATCTACATTCAAGTAACTGTAAAAGATTGGTACCAGTTTCTCCATCCATCTTTTCAGCCTTATGAAAATAGTTACGAAATTGTTTTTCTAATACTCCAAACATAGCCTTTATTTTTTGCTTTTCTTGCAACTGAACACCATAGTTTGAAAGCCTTCTTCTTCTATTTGGTCCATGCTGCCCAGGCATATAAGGTTTTTTATTCAACAAAGTATCATATTTTGGATTTCCAAATATATTTTCTCCAAACTTTCTGACCAGCTTACCTTTAGGTATATCAACTTTAGACATATATAATTTTACACCCTTCTTCTTTTAGGAGGTCTGCAACCATTATGAGGTAATGGCGTGACATCTTTAATTGACATTACCTCTAAACCGGCAACTGCAAGAGCCCTAATAGCTGACTCTCTGCCAGCGCCTGGACCTTTAACTCTAACGTCAATAGTTTTCATACCCATTTGAATAGCTTCTTGCGCTGCTTTTTCTGCGGCTAATGTTGCTGCAAAAGCTGTGCTTTTTCTGGAACCTTTAAAGCCACTTGTTCCCGCTGTAGACCATGCTACAACATTACCAAACTTATCTGTCAATGTAATGTGAGTATTGTTAAAAGTTGCTTTAATATGAGCAACCCCAGAAGGATCTACACTTCCTTTCTTTTTTCGTCTTTTTGAATCTTTAGTTGGTTGAGCCATAAATTTTTACACTTTCTTTCCAAGGCCTATTGTTCTACGTTTACCTTTACGTGTTCTTGAATTTGTTTTAGTTCTTTGTCCATTAACGGGGAGACCTCTTCTATGCCTAAGTCCCTGATAGCAGCCTATATCTCTTTTTCTTTTAATATCCATTGAAACCTGGGTTCTTTGCTCTCCCTCAACTCTTATTTGCAAAGCAGTTATGGCGTCCCTAATTGATGCAACCTGATTATCAGTTAATTCGCTAACTCTTTTATCTTCATCAACTTTAGCATATTCACAAATATTTTTAGCTAATGTCAATCCAATTCCATGAATATAACAAAGAGAATATGGTACTTTTTTTTCTCTAGGGATATCTACACCTGAAATACGTGCCAAAATCTACTCCTAACCTTGTCTTTGTTTGTGTTTAGGGTTCTCACAGATAACCATAACAACGCCTTTGCGACGTATAATTTTGCATTTATCGCATATTTTTTTAACTGAAGCTCTTACTTTCATATTATTTATTTCGGTATGTTATTCGTCCTCTAGTTAGATCATATGGAGATATCTCTAGTTTTACAATATCACCTGGAAGTATTTTAATAAAATGCATTCTCATCTTCCCGCTTACGTGAGCCAAAACCTCATGTTTATCATCACCGATTTCAACCTCTACTCGAAACATCGCATTTGGCAATGTCTCCTTAATTACTCCTTCAACTTGTATTGCTTCTTCTTTAGCCATACAACCTGCTTTTACTGAGAATTTTTGGACCATTGGAAGTAATTGCGATTGTGTGTTCAAAATGCGCAGAAACCTCTCCATCTTTTGTGCGGATAGTCCATCCATCTGAATCTGTCATAACCTCTTTATTGCCCATGTTAATCATTGGCTCTATAGCAATACACATTCCTTCAGTTAGCCTATATCCTTGTCTGGGGTTTCCATAATTTGGTACTTGGGGCTCTTCGTGAAGACTAGATCCTATACCATGACCAACTAGCTCCCGAACAACTGAAAAACCATTTGACTCTGCAAGCGACTGGATTGCATGGCCAATATCAGAAACATAGTTTCCTGGCTTTGCTTTAGAAATTCCTATTAATAAGCAATCTTTAGTAATATCCATAAGTTTTTGTTTGCTATCAGAAATTTTTCCAATAGAAAAAGTTCTTGCATGATCACCATAATAACCTTCTTTTTCAGCGCCACAATCAATTCCAACAATTTGACCTTCTTCAAGGTATCTATCGGTTGGTATACCGTGAACTACTTCATCGTCTACAGATACACATAGGGTTGCTGGAAAACCCATATAACCCTTAAATGCAGGACGAGCACCTTTAGAGACGATAAACTCCTCTGCTAGCTTATCAAGGTCAGATATTTTTACACCAGGTTTAACTTGAGCTGTAAGCATGTCAAGAGTGTCAGCAACGATTTGACAGCTATCAGCAATGAGTTGAATTTCTTTTTCAGATCGAATATTCACCATAATTAAATCCTCCTTCTGCCTCGAATTTTACCTTTGGATAAAAATCCATCGTAATGTCGACTCATTAGGTGGGATTCAATCTGCTGTAATGTGTCAAGAGCTACACCAACAATAATTAAAAGGCTAGTGCCTCCAAAAAAAGAAGCTAAGTCATAGCTGACATCCATTATTTGCATTAATATATATGGGAAAACTGCAACAGCTGCTAATGCAAATGATCCTGGAAGGGTTACGCGGGAAAGTATATTGTCAATATATTCTGCTGTTTTCTTGCCTGGTCTTATTCCAGGTATAAATCCACCATGCTGTTTCATTTGTTGCGAAACCTGAGTTGGATCAAAAGCAATAGCTGTATAGAAATAGGTAAAAAATACAATCATCAGACCAAAAACAATCCAATAAAACGGATGATCGAAAGAAAACCATCTCATAACAGTTTGCATAAAACTGCTTTCACTAAAAAATGTTGCTATAGTGCTTGGAATAAACATAATTGATTGTGCAAAAATGATAGGCATAACTCCAGCAGTGTTCACCTTCAAGGGTATGTGGGTAGATTGACCACCATATACTTTTCTACCTACTACGCGCTTCGCATAGGACACTGGAATTTTTCTAGTACCTTGTGTCAAAAGCACAACAAAACAAATTACTGCAAGCATTACAGCTAATAAAATAAGCTCACTAAGAATGCTCCTAACTCCTTCATTAACAAGTGCAATTTCACTTACAACAACATTTGGCAGTCGAGAAACAATACCAATCATAATAATAAGAGATATTCCATTACCAATTCCGCGCTCAGTTATTCTTTCGCCAAGCCACATAAGTAAAATAGTTCCAGTAATAAGACAAATTGTTCCAGTAAAAATAAATGAAAAACCTGGATTTATAACTACAGACTGGCCAGCTGATGACATTGATGGAAGGAATACCGCTACGATACCATATGCCTGCATAGCTGATATAAGAACAGTTAAATAACGCGTAACTTGGGTTATTTTTTTTCTACCAGCTTCTCCTTCTTTTTGAAGTCTTTGGAAATATGGAACAACAGTACTCATTAATTGAATTATAATTGAAGCTGATATATAAGGCATAATCCCAAGAGCAAATAAAGTTGCCTTTTCAAATGCGCCCCCAGCAAAGAGATTGTAAAGACCAAGTAATGTATTTTGATAGCCCTGAAAAGCAGCACTAAGCGCTTCACCATTTATACCAGGTATTGGGATATGTGCTCCTAAGCGAGCAACAATAAGAACGCCTAAAGTAAACAAGATTCTTTTGCGGAGCTCTGGGATAATAAATATAGATTTAAATTTATCAATCATATTTATTGTTTGGTAGCAGTACCGCCAGCCTTCTCAATTTTTTTGACAGCCGATGAGCTAAATGCGCTAGCTGTTATATTAATTTTCTTATTTAGGTCTCCATTGCCTAAAATTTTAATGGGACGAAGTGCGTACTTAATTAGACCCTTTTCTTTTAATATAGTAGGGTTGACATCTTGAACATCTACATTTTCTAAATCAGAAATATTAACAATCTGATATTCCTTCTTAAATAAAAAATTTGAAAAACCTCTTTTAGGGACTCTTCGATGCAAGGGCATTTGACCACCTTCAAACCACGGTCTATGTTTTGAACCGGACCTTGAATGATAACCCTTATCACCTCTTCCAGCGCTTCTACCTAATCCTGAACCATGACCTCTGCCCACTCTTTTTTTAGAATGAGTTGATCCACTAGCTGGTTTTAAATTTCCGAGTTTCATTTATTTCTCTATTCTTACTAAATAATTGACCACGGTAAGCATTCCTCTTATTTGAGGAGTATCATTATGCTCAACAACCTGATTAATTTTTTTCAAACCTAGGGCAGTTAGAGTAGATTTCGCTTTTTTCTTGTAGCCAATAGGGCTTTTAATTTGTCTAATTTTAAGTTTGTTGTTTTTAGTCATAATTAATTAAAAACACCTTTAATTGAAATACCTCTCTTACTTGAAACTGCTACTGCGTCTTGAAGATCATTTAAAGCTTTCATGGTAGCTTTTGTAACATTAAGAGGATTATTTGAACCAAATCGCTTAGTTAGAATATTCTTTACACCAACCTGCTCCATAACAGCTCTAACAGCTGCTCCAGCAATTATACCGGTACCAGGAGCTGCAGGCTTTAGCATTACCTTACTAGCACTGTATCTAGAAACAATCTTATGAGGAATAGTGCCATTAACTAAATTAATCTTAACAATATTTTGCTTTGCTTCCTCTTTTGCCTTATTAATAGCAGACATAACTTCACCAGCTTTTCCTTGACCTACACCAACATGACCTTTTCCATCTCCAATCACTACGAGTGCACCAAAACGAAAATTTTTACCTCTTGAAGTAACTTTTGCTACTCTGGTGACTCTAATTACATTTTCTTCTTGTAAGTCTAATTCTGCAGGATTTATCATATTTTCTCTTTAAAATTTTAAACCAGCTTCACGCGCGGCATCGGCTACAGCTTTAACTCTACCATGATAACGATTGCCATTTCTATCGAAAACAACTTCTTTTATTTTACCTTTTATAGCCTTAGCAGCTATAGAGCTTCCGATTATCGCACTTATTTCTGTTTTATTTTTTGCCTTTTTAACTTTATTTTGTAAATCTTTATCTAGGGATGACGCTGAAACCAATGTTTTCATCTTATGGTCATCAACAATTTGCACGTTAATGTTTTTTAATGATTTCGATACGACCATTCTAAATTTGGTTGGATGTGCGATATTATTTCGCTTACTTCGATTTGTTCTGCGTTGGTTGCGTATTTCTTTTGATGTTAAATTTTTTATCATCCTGTTGCACCACCTACGGTTTTACCCTGTTTCGATCTAACATATTCATCTTTATACCTAATACCTTTACCTTTATAAGGCTCAGGTTTTCTAAAAGATCTAATTTTTGCAGAGACTTCTCCAACCAGTTGTTTATTGATCCCCGAAACAACTATTTCTGTTTTATTGGTTTTAATTTCAATTCCAACTGGTGGCTCAAAGTAAATATCGTGAGAAAATCCAAGCTGCAAAACTAAATACCTTCCATCCATATTAGCTTGATAACCTACACCTCTAATTTCAAGCTCTTTCTGAAAACCTTCAAATACTCCATTTACAGCGTTAGCGATTAATTGACGGGTAGTTCCATGAATAGACTTGTGAGTCCGCGAATCCGAAGGTCTCTCAACGCTTACTAAATCATCGCTAATATTAATTGTCATTTCTGAATTTACAGGAATGTCAATACTTCCCTTAGGGCCATTAATTTTCGCAAATCCCGATGATAATTCAACGGTGACTTTTTCTGGTATTTCTATATTTTTATTACCTATTCTTGACATAATTTTTTACCAAACATTACAAATAACTTCTCCACCAACGCCAAAACGCTTTGCAACTTTATTAGATAGAACTCCTTTTGAAGTAGAGAGAATTGATATACCTAATCCATCAAGAACTCTAGGAAGCTGATTTTGATTAACATAGACTCTTCGACCAGGCTTACTTACTCTTTCAATGGTTGTAATAACAGCATTGCCTTTAATATCGTATTTTAAAAAAATTCTAATTTTGGTATTAATACCATCTTTAATAAAAACAAAATCTTCAATGTAGCTTTCTTGTTTGAGTACGAATGCAATGCGTTTTTTCATATTTGAAACGGGAATATCAACAAATCTTTTGTCTACTGCCATAGCATTTCGTATTCTAGTTAACATATCAGATATTGGGTCAGTCATTGACATAGATACTCCTTACCAACTGGCCTTAATTACACCAGGAATCTCACCTTTCAGCGCCATTTCCCTAAAACAGATACGACATAACCCAAATTTCCTCATATAACCATCTGACCTACCGCAGTTAAAACAGCGATTATATTGCCTTGTGCTAAATTTTGGATCTTTTCGCGATTTGACAATTAATGATTTTCTTGCCATCAATTCACCTCTACACTTTCTTCTATTTTGTTTGGCTTTTCACGCAATGGTAAGCCTAAATATTTTAACAACCAGTAAGACTCATCATTAGATTTGGCGGTAGTAGAGACATTGATATCCATTCCTCTTATGCTATCAATTTTATCGTAATTTATCTCAGTAAAAATAATTTGCTCTTTGACACCAAATGAGAAATTACCTCTTCCATCAAATGACTTAAAGGATAAACCTCTGAAATCTCTAGTTCTTGGTAGCGCAACAGAAACTAATCTCTCCATAAAATCATACATTCTATTGCCTCTAATAGTAACCTTGCAACCGACAGGATATCCTTTTCTTATTTTAAAATTAGAAATATCTTTTCTTGATCTGGTAACTACAGGTTTTTGAGCAGAAATAAGTGTAAGTTCACTGAGGGCACTTTCAAGCTTTTTTGGATTGTCTTTAGCATCGCCAATACCCATATTAATTGATATATGAGTAATTTTAGGAACCTCCATAACATTTTTATAGTCAAACTGCTTCATCATAGCAGGAATTACCATTTCTAAGTATTTTTTTCTAAAGTTTGGCGCATCAGGCCTAGCTGTATCTTTTTTTGACATCAGCTTTTAATCTCCTCACCATTTTTTACTGCAATTCTAACTTTTGAGCCGTCTTCAAGTCTTTTATATCCGATTCTTGTTGGAGCCCCACCGTGAACAAACATTACGTTTGATATATGGAGAGAGCCTTCTCTTTCAACTATACCGCCCTTGGGATTTTCCTGCGAGGGTTTGGTGTGTTTCTTGATTAAGTTTACACCTTCAACGATAACACGATCCTTATCATTAATAATTCTTAAAACCTTACCTTCTTTTCCTTTATGGTTTCCCCTGATTACTTTGACGTTCATTCCTGATTTTATTCTCATTTAGAGTACCTCCGGAGCCATTGAAACTATCTTCATGTGACCACTATCCCTAAGCTCTCTTGCAACTGGACCAAGAACTCTGGTTCCTCGTGGTTCTCCTGCATCATTTAAAAGAACGGCTGCATTATCATCAAATCTTATATAAGACCCGTCTGCCCTTCGAACTTCTTTTCTAGTTCTAACAACTACAGCTCTTGATACCTGCCCTTTTTTTACTATACCATCTGGTATAGCCTGTTTAACGGTCACAACAATTATATCTCCAAGAGAAGCATATCTTCTTCTGCTTCCACCTAACACCTTAAAACAGAGAACTTCTCTTGCACCTGAGTTATCAGCAACTTTCAATCTTGTTTCTTGTTGAATCACTTTATACTAGCCTATTTTAACTGATTCTCTTACAATTTCGCTTACTTGCCATCTTTTTGTCTTACTTATTGGGCGTACAGATGATATTTTAACAATATCACCTACCTTTGGAACAACTGAGGCAACATGAGAATTATACTTTTTAAATCTTTTTAAAATTTTACCGTAAACTGGGTGAGTTATTCTTCTGGTAACCTGAACAACAACTGTTTTATCCATCTTGTCACTAACAACTTCTCCAACTAAAACTTGCTTTCTTCTATCAGTCATCCTGTTTCCTTATCCAATCTTATTCCTTTTGAATATTCGCTCTTTAATGTCAATAACTGGGCAATTTCTTTTTTTAACGATCTAATTTCAAGTGGGTCCTCTAGTTGCTGTAATGCTTTTTGAAAACGCAATTTTTGCAATTTAGATTGATTCTCTTCAATTTTAACATCAATATCTGCCATATTTAAATCTCGAAGGTCGCTTTTCTTCATTAGAGCTCTCTTCGGCTAACAATTTTTGTTTTAATTGGAAGCTTATTAGAGGCATTGTGAAAAGCTTTTTCAGCTCCCTCTCTATCAACACCATCAACTTCGAATAAAATTCTGCCTGGCTTAACAACAGCAACCCAGTATTCAGGCGATCCTTTACCTTTACCCATTCTAGTTTCAGCAGGTTTTTTAGTTATTGGCTTGTCTGGAAAAATGCGTATCCACATTTTACCAATTTTCCTTACAACTCGAGTAATCGAAATACGACAAGCTTCAATTTGTCGACTAGTAATCCAACCAGATTCAATAGCTTTAAGACCGTATGATCCGAAGGCAACATAGCTTCCACCTTTCGCCATACCCTTTCGATTGCCTCTGTGATGTTTCCTATATTTTGTTTTTTTAGGTTCTAGCATAATAATTATTTTCCAGACTCACCATTGCATATCCAAACCTTAATACCAATAATGCCATATTGTGTAAAAGCTTCTGTTAAAACATAATCTATATCAGCCCTGAGTGTATGAAGAGGGACTCTCCCTTCGGAAAATTTCTCACTTCTGGCAATTTCAGCTCCGCCAAGTCTTCCAGCCACATTAATACGAACGCCTTCTGCACCCATCCTCATAGTAGATTGTATGACTTTACTTACAACTCTACGATAAGAAACTTTTTTTTGTAATTGATGAGCTATATTTGCTCCAACTAAAGCAGCGTCAAGCTCAGGTCTTTTTATTTCAGAAATATTAATTTGTACAGTTTTTGAATTATCTTTTGGGCTGGTTGAATCGTTAGTAAGCTGCTTAACTTCATCTTTAAGCCTATTTACCTCTTCACCTCCTTTACCAATAACTATTCCAGGCCTAGCAGTATAAATAGTTATGGTAATATTTTTTGATGTCCTACTTATGTCAACCTTAGAAATACCTGCATTAGGAAGTCGGGCTTTAAGATACTTACGTATTTTGACATCACTTTCTAATTCAGTGGCAAAGGATTTTTCAGTAAACCATGTAGATCTCCAGTTTTTATTCATTTGCAATCTAAATCCAACGGGATGTGTTTTTTGACCCAAAATTTCTCCTATTTCTTTTCTGTTGAGACTATAATAGTCAGGTGTGATGATTTTTTATTTATTCGAGAAATACGGCCCATTGATGCAGCTCTAAATCGTTTTAAATGTGGTGCGCCATCAGCGAAACATTCTTTAACATAAACACTATTTACTGAAACATCTTTATTGTCAATTTTATTCATTAGGTTTGCTACAGCTGAGCTTAAAGTTTTTTCAATCTGATAAGCTGCTTTTGCTTTTGAAAAATGAAGATAATTCAATGCACTTTCAACATTTACGCCTCTTAAATCATCAAGAAGAATTCTTATCTTTCTTGGAGACTGACGAATATGTCGAGTAATTGCTTTTGCTTCCATAATCAATTCTTTCTATCACCCGAATGAAGTCTAAATGTTCTTGTTGGAGAAAATTCTCCTAACTTATGACCAACCATATTTTCATAAACAAAAACAGGTATAAATTTATTGCCATTATGCACAGCAAATGTATGCCCTACAAAATCAGGAGTAATTGTAGACCTTCTAGACCAGGTTTTGATAACCTGTTTTTTTCCAGCTTCATTAATTTTGTCGATTTTTTTTACAAGCTTTGGGTCGACATATGGTCCTTTTTTTAATGAGCGGGCCATAACTATTTTCTCCTCTTGATAATAAATTCGTTTGATTTTTTATTTTTTCGACGTGTTTTAAAACCTTTAGCAGGTTGCCCCCAGGGTGAAACTGGATGTCTTCCTCCAGAAGTTTTACCTTCGCCACCTCCATGTGGATGATCTACAGGGTTCATAACAACACCCCTAACCTTTGGACGTCTTCCTAGCCAACGGGTCCTACCCGCCTTACCAGAGATTATTTGCTCATGAGATTTGTTCCCAACTTCACCAACTGTAGCATAGCAATTCTGCCTTATCAGTCTTACTTCACCTGATGGTAGTTTTAATGTGGTAAAGCCTTCATCATGCGCCATTACTTGGGCAGCTGATCCAGCGCTCCTAGCCATTTTCCCGCCACAGCCAGGAATTAATTCGATATTATGTACGAACATACCCGTGGCTATCTTTCCAAGAGGAAGCGCATTTCCAACTTTTAAGGGGGCATTTTCACCACATAACACCTCATCTCCTACACTGATATCAGAAGGAGCAATAATATATCTTTTTTCACCATCTGCATAAAAAAGAAGGGCAATGTTAGCGGAACGGTTAGGATCGTACTCAATAGCAGCAATCTTTGCAGGGATATCATATTTATCCCTCTTAAAGTCAATAATCCTATAACGACGCTTATGACCTCCACCAATATGTCTTGAGGTTATCCTGCCATTGTTATTTCTCCCGCCTGTTTTCCTTAGAGCAGTTGTGAGATTTTTTTCAGGGCTATGTTTTGTAACTTCTGAAAAATCATTACGGGATGCAAAACGACTGCCTGGAGAAGTAGGTTTTAAATTTCTAATACCCATCAGCTAGCTGCCTCTGAATCTAATAAATCAATAACATCACCTTCTTTTAAAGTAACAATTGCTTTTTTCCAATTAGATCTTTTGCCATTAGTTCTAATGGTTCTTCCTCCACTTTTAACGGTCATATTTTTTTTCTTACCAGAACGATTGCTTGTTGAAACCTTTTTTACACTAACATTGAACATTGCCTCAACAGCTTTCTTTATCTCAAGCTTGTTAGAACCTACCATAACCTGAAAAGAATATTTGCTATCTTCTTCGAGTCTGCTCATTTTCTCAGTAAAGATTGGGCGAATTAAAATTTTATTATAATCTGTAGACATAAAAGTTAATTAACCATAAGTTGTTTATTTAAAAGTTCAAGTCCTGATTTTTCAGCAACAATTACCTCGCAATCGATTAAATCATATGTACTAGCACTAGTAGACTCCACTAAGTAGACATTTGGCAAATTTCGAGCCGCTAAGAAAAGATTGTTTTTTTCTGAATTTACAAGCAGTGTAATTTTACTGCTTGAAAGTTTTAATGATTCAAAAAGCTTGACCAAAAGTTTTGTTTTTGGCTCATTTAATACTATATCATCAATGATAATAAGCTTTCCATTTTTAGCTTTATCAGATAAAACTGATTTTCTAGCTAACTTTCGCATTTTTTTCGTAGTTTTTTTGATGTACTTATGTGGCTCAGGCCCAAAAACGACACCTCCGCCTTTCCATAATGGCGATCTAATTGTGCCAGCTCTTGCCACACCTCTACCTTTTTGCTTCCAAGGTTTTTTTCCACCCCCGCGGACTGCTGATCTATTTTTTGAAGAATGTGTGCCTTGTCTACTATTTGAAAGCTCACTAATGATAGCTTGATGAACAACATGTTGATTTGGCACAATACCAAAAACTGAGTCATCTAAATTAACCGTAGAACCTTTAGAGCCATCTATATTTAATACTTTTAACTTCATTTTACTTAGAAATATATACAATTCCGTTGTTTGCGCCTGGAATAGCCCCTTTAATAAGCAATTGATTGCTTTCTTTTAAAACTGAAATAATCTCCAAATTTCTTGAGGAGACCTTTTTATTGCCGTATTGACCTGCCATCTTCATTCCTTTAAAAACTCTGGAAGGGTCAGAAGCCTGACCTATTGATCCTGGCGATCTTGGATGCTCTCTTTGGCCGTGTGTTTTAGGGCCGCCACCAAAACCATGTCTTTTCATAACGCCAGAAAAGCCTTTACCTTTTGATGTACCAGAAACAGAGACAAGTTCACCTTCCCTGAATAAGGAAACACCAAATTCTTGCCCTGTCTTATAGTCATAATTTGAAACAGGTTTAAACTCTGCTAAA
>CEOK01159007.1_pt1 | contig 12162 bp, 10 predicted proteins | sample 427001 | NCBI WGS metagenome assembly CEOK01 (sample SAMEA2591108, study PRJEB7988) | marine metagenome | isolation source: saline water (ENVO:00002010), including | reverse complement strand
ATCGGATGCGTTTAAATGAATAATATTTCCTTTGTTTATTTTGCTATATGTTTTTTGATATTGTTGAATTAGATTTATAATGGTTGTTGTTTTACCTGTTCCCGGAGGTCCATAAAAAAGAAGATTCGGAAATTGATTCTTCTCAATAATCTTTTCAAATAATGTTCGATTTATTGGGTCCAATACAATATTATCAAAATGAGTAGGACGATATTTTTCTACCCACGGAATATCCGATTTTTCTTGACTCATCATTTATATTTACTATGAAAATATAAATTTAATATGTTTTTTATAATATTTATATTTCAATTTCTATTTTTTCTGTTAATGAATTGCTTGATGACTTTTCTGTTTCTATATTTTCTGTTAATGGAGGACGAGGCTCTTCATTAATAACTATATAACAAAGAAGAATCGGTGGAACGACCACACATAGAAATACAAGAAAACATTGTATAACAAAAGAAGCCAATCCAACATTCCATAAATTTGAATAACGTAATTCATTACAACAATTTTGCCATAATTCAATAGCTCCCCATGTAGATAAACATAAGTTAATAACACCAATTACTGTAATTAAAGTAGCGATGTTTTCATCTTCATTTGATTTCATTTTAATATTTAAAGTACTTAATATTAAAGATACTAAAACATATTCCCATAAATGTGAACCTTTACAATCGTTTGCTTCGTCATAGAACTCTATTAAATATAAAATATTGAAAACAATATAAGCGATGGAACCAGCTAGTAATAGTATAGCTAGTACACTATAAATACAACAATTTGTTTGATTCATATCGTTAGGTATGTGCATAATGCAGTTGATTTGTTTAAGTTGAATAAATCAATTTTATTGTAGGGGGCTTCGCCCCCCTACGACCCCCCTGTGGGGGCTTTGCCCCCTACGACTTCCCATTTGTCCTACTAATCAAATTCTATCAAGTCATCTTCTTTTTTTGAAAATTCCATAAGGTTCACAGATTTATCACTTCTTCTTTATTCTTCACTTCCTTTGGAAGACCTCTGCATTGGGTTCATTGCTTTGTCTTCTTCCATAATTTCCATAATTTCCATTTTTTCCTCAAGAATGCCTTTTTTCAATTCTTTTTTCTTTTTATCAAGAAAATCTTGTTTACTTTCATACCTTGTTAGTAATTTAATACCAGCATTTCTATAATCATCTATGATTTGTCTAGGGTCACTTACAAAATGAAAAAATTCACTACCATCATTAAAATAAAGAGGATCTAGAGTGACTTTAAAATTAGTTCTAAATTTTTTAAGACAATCAGCATCTTTTCCGGATAATACTGTGTAGGTGGATGGAGGAGTAAATTGAAAAATATAATGTTGCAAACCTTTTCTATTTCCTCTTTTACCAGAAATGGTTTGTATTGATCTTGTTACTATACCCGTCGGTTCACTTCCCATAATATCGGCTAATTTTCCAGATTCCCCATCCAAATGACTTACTTCTAACTTCCCACTACCATATCGTGTATTTTTATCATATGCGGTTCCTGTTAATGGAACACTAAGAGGTACAAATGCATTACGTGTAAAATCATGTAACACACATACTCTAGCATCTTTGTATTTATCTTTTAGACTTAGTGCCGTATCGCGTACACAAAAATCTCCAGCTAAACCACATACATGAATTTCTGTATTTTGACCTGTTCCATCGGTAAATAATTGAAAAAGTGTAAAGTCATTTTTGATATTTTCCCACTTTTGGTCTACATCACCCACATAATCAATTGCGTTTTCGCCTGTATATATATACGAACCTGTACAACCATTACCACAGCCGGAATCATGATCATGAATTTCTTTATGTTCTTCATCTGCTAGACTAGAACCATAACATTTCTTTCCTATTTGACGCTTTTTATAAATTTCTGGATCATTTTTATATTTTTCTGCACTAAAAGAGTCTACATTTGGATGCATGCCTTTGAATAATATTTTTATTTTATGTTCATTTCCAGATTGGTTATCCTTTATCCATTTACTGATTCTATCATCAAAATGTGCTCCCTTAGTACCAATTACACAATGAGGAGGAAATGTTCCACCTTCTGAAACAAAAGAACAATGATTTGGGTCATGTAAGTCTTTTGTAAATATAATTGTGTCGTAATTTTTCAAATTATCAGTTAAATATTGAATTAATCCATCATCGTCCTCAAGTAAATTTCTACCCCCATTGTTAACAGCAAATGCACCTAAATGTCCAATACTATTACCATCAACTACAATATTTAAACCTGTTAATCCTTTATGATGTTCATCAATGAAATCTTTTTGCATATCAATAACATATAAAATCTGTTTTTTAGATGGTTTGTCTGATCTTTCCCCCTGACTTAATAATGGTTCGGAGGTAGAACCACTTTCTCTAATTGATTCCTCTTCTTCCTTCTCTTCTGGTCCACTAAAACCATATTCAAATACTTTTTCTTTTTCATTTCTTCTAAATCTTTTGTATGTACTTAATTCATCATCATGACTCATAAGTGCTGTATTCAAAATTATATTTGTATCGTTGATTGGAATACCTTCAAACTTTTTTCTTAAAGCAGACATCAACCCTTCTCCACCCCTATGTTTGTATGTTTTTCTATGTTTTAAATGTTTCTTCATATGCTTTTTGCTATGTTTTCTATTCTGTTTACCAATTTTTTTAGAAACATTACGCTTCTTTCGTGTAAAATGTCTAGTCATTTATATATTAAATTGATATTTAAAAATTTTATCCTAAATATCAATAGAATTCAGAATCCGGATAATCCATAAAAGCATTTGGTGGTTTAATTGGTGAATGTTCTCTTTCAGGGTCATAAAACCAAAAACATTCTCTACTATAATCTTGATCTGAATGAATACTGAACTCAGATAAAGCATCACAACTTGGTAATTTATTTTTATCAGAATGAAGTCTAGCTTGATATTCCTGATATTCGATATCGTCAGAATATTCCAACCCTACGCAAAATATTTTAGCTAGAAAATTCCCCATATAGCTTTATGAATGATTATAAAATATTCTAAAATAATACGTCTTTATTATTATAACAAAATATAGCAAAATAATAAATGCTTGAAACTATTTTTGGATACATAATAATAATAATCATAGTCATTCTTTTATTGTTTGTGATTTATACTAGAATATATTATCCCTTTTGGAGTATACAACCAGTGTTTCATAGTTATGATACGTTTCGATATTTTACGCAAAATCCGTTTATCATCCAAAACGGTTTATCTTTGAAAACCAAATATTTATGTGATTCTGTAATTTCTGGAAAATTCTTGGACTTAAATGAAGATGAATTAGACAAAGCCATTTTATTTTTACAAGAACATTTAATCGAATCGGACAGAGCCCTTTCTATGATTCGGAAAAAAGATATTGTTATACAAATGGCGGGAACTAGCAAACCTAGTTTTATTTCTCTTTATAAAGATAAACAAATGGTACATGTCCAAGAAGATGGTCTTACAAAATTCGAGGAAAAATCTATTTTGGCTGGAATGATGATGTCTCGTGCTGTGAAAATATATTTATTGGAACGTTCGGAAAATTTCGAAGAATTTGCATATTATATGGACCCTATTTGTGTTCATAGACATTTTAAAAATAAAAATCTTGGACGGAATTTGATACAAAATCATGAACGTTATCAGAGATTTCATAGCAATGTGAGTGCATCCTTATTTAAAGCAGAGCAAACATTATGTGATGGCGTTATTCCATTGGTAGAATATGATGTTCATACATACCCTTTAAGTGAAATAAAAAAACCTCCAATGCATAAATTTTCCATTGAACGTATTATAAACAGCAATTTGACTATTTTGTTTGATTTTTTATATAATTTAACACATAATATTGAAAATGTAGGATTGCAAGTATGTATTTTTCCTGAAACCAATGTTCTAGAACATTTAATTAATAAAAAACAAATATTGGTATATGTTTTAAAATACAAGTCCAAGATTTGTGGATTGTATTTTTTCAAAGATCCAAGAATTTCATATGATTTAGATGAAGAACGTGATGTTTTGGAATGTATAGGTTCTATTTCTACACAACAAACAATAAATCCAGATAGTACTAGTATTTATTTTGGAGGTTTTTTACATGCAGTTCATCATATTCAAAATATATATAATAATAAATTTAAATTACTTACAATATTTGATATTACACATAACGCAAAAATAATAGAACGTTGGAAATGGAAATATAGTCCATTAGTAATGTCCAAGAGTGCATATTATTTATATAACGCTGTATTCCCACAAATGCCTATAGCACCGTTTAAAACGCTCATTATTTTATAATTTTTTCATTATATATTATAATGAAAAGGAAAACAAAAAAAGCAAGGAAATTTATAAAGAGACGATTAAAAGGAGGAAATCCATCCCAAATCACAGTCGGAAATATTGCTGATGCATTAACTGATGTAAAACAAGAAACCGGAATCTCTGAAAAAGTACAGTTAGACGGGTCAACACTAGATATAATTATGCAAAAACTGGAAGACGGATTGGAAAATATCAATGATTATTATATTGATTGTTTTGAGAATAGTGAGTATTTAGAATTTATAAATGAAAAAAAGTTAAAATCTTTTATTTCGAAAAATATCGACAAAGATGTTGATGAAGAATTAAATACGAAAAAAATATTAGACAATTCTCGTTTTTTACCAAATGATTTATTTAAAGACATAAATATTTTAAAAATAATATATTTGTTTAAATATCATTATTCAAAAGCTGTTTTTATGCGTTTAGATATTTTAGAAATGATGTTTTTGATTATGAAAAAAATGGTACTTACTACAAAAATAGATACAAAAATGAATCGTATGCATTCATTTTTGATACTTTCTACAAAAGTGGATACATACGATTCACAAAATGACTTTGATGAAAAATTCAATGCTTTACCTTTATGGATAGCTAAAAATCGAGATGATGAATTTGGATGGACGCAAGAAATACTTGTAATATCAGTCGAATGTATAGAATCATTGATTTATTATATAAATAAGGCTAGTGAATATATTGGATGGAGCAATGAATCAAAATATCATGAAAGATTGCAAGAGAAAATTAAAGAAAATCTTAAAGATGTACAAAAAGGGGGTGGTAATTATTCTATAGAAAATATATTTTTTGACCATGATTACAATGAGTATTATTATAAATTATTAGAATTAAAAGATAAAATAAGAAAATTGGATGAAGAAATTATAAAATTAGAAGAAAAAATAAAATACACCAAGACAAAAGAAAAATCAAATATTATACAAGAAATGAAAAAATTAAGAGAGGAAAGAGAAATATTAAGAGAAAAAATAATAAACTTAAAGAAAGAACCATTAAAAAAGAAGGACCAAAGATTTCAAAACCGAGATTATACAGAACCTGAAGAATGGAAAAATCCCCGCAATTTTGCTAATTATATTGGTGAAGAAAAGAAAGAATTTGATGTAATGAGTATTTTACATAAATATTATCATATAAATGAAAATTATGGATTACATGAAGAAGAAATTCAATACGTTATAGCATGTGGTTATATAACATATTTTTTCAAAATTATACTTTTAAATAATCTTATGGTAACAGATAAAGGTTCATATTTTATGTGGGAAATGATTAAACAAATAATGCATGTGTATTTTGATATAGAATGGATTAATAATACAGATTATATCTATAAAGAATTACAAATTCTACAAGAAAATCAAATCAATGGGTTCTCCCAAGGTGATAATAAAATAAAATTTTTAATTGATGAATTTATGGATAAATTATTAGAAGAAAAATTTATTATAGACGGAAAAGAAGAAGTCTTAAAAAATAAATCCATTCAAGGTTCTGTTCAATATATTGGTCCTAATCAAGACAATGAAAATGAAATACAAAACTCCAAAGAAAGCTTAGAACAATACTTCCCTGTTAATAAAGAACGTCAAAGAGAAATATTAATAGAAACTACAAAAGAAGAAATGAAAGAAGAGATTTATAAAAAAATTAATATTGAAATAGGTAAAAAAGAGTCAGAAACATTAAAAAGAAAAATTGTTGATGAAATTTTTAATAGCATTATAAAATTAAAACCTGATGTTCAAATATTTAAAACAAGTGATAGAAATAAGATTGTAAGAAATACAATTAGTAAGGATATATTAAACGATATTATCGATCAAGACCGTTCAAAACGATACACATACATGAAATTAAAGAAAATATTGATTACTATCTTTAAAATATATCAACTTCGTTTATCGCAAGAAAAAAACCAATCAAAAATATCATTTATTATGTTGAAAGATCTTCAAAATATTATAAATGAATTAAGTATTCAAATAAATAACGCGCATTTTGCAAAACATATTATTGAAATTTCAAATTTTCAAGATGATGATAAACATATTATTATTGATAGTGCATTTTATTTAGAATTTGTATGTAACTTTTCTAAAATAATAAGAAAAGCAACATATGAAAATAATATTGTAAAAAAAGAAAAAATAGAAAATGTTGTAAATTTGATGGTTATTTTAGCCAATCAAATTGTGAAGGGGTTACATGCAACAACATTTAATTTAAGAAATGTATTCATAGGTTTTGGATTTTTTGGATTGTGGATTATTATTTCAATATGTAGTTTTTTACCATTTATTATTATATTATCAGCTGGTTCTTTAATTTGGTATGGTAGTGCACAATTACTGAAAAGTAATGAATCGAATGATGAATCATGGAGTCCTTATGTGAAAGGAGCTACATCTAGTGTTGCTGTTGGTGTAACAGCAAATTTAGTTGTTCCTGTATATTCTAGTATTGGTGCAGGTTTACATACAATAGGTTTTACTCATTGGGTAAACGTAATATTTGGATTCTTTGGAACGACTTCATGGTTAGGTACAATACCATATATAGGTGGACCAATTGCATTTTTTATACAATGGTTTGGATTTGATATTATTCGAATATACTATGCTTTGTTCATTCCAATATTATTTACATGGGGAATATGGTTAGATAATAAAAGTGTTATCATGGAATCTATTCAAGAAATGAAAGCCAATAAAAATGAATCTGTAAAATCTGAAAAAAAAGAAGAAGGTTCTAAACGACGTTCTAAAAAGCGTTCTAAACGGCGTTGACGTCATTTATAAATATCTTCTATTTGATGTTGAAATTTTATTTCTAATTCTTTGCGTTTAATAGACATTTTCGGTGTTAAAATATCTTGAAAAGAACCTGTTTCCAAATAACATATTTTTTTTATATGTAAATATGTATCAAGTTCTTCATTAATAACATTTAAAACATCATGTGTTAAATTTGAATCTTTCTCACAAATAATAATATTGTAATCTTTATTATTACCATAAATAACAAACACATTCGGTGTATGTTTTTTCACAATATTTTCGATATTATTTACATTCACAAATTTTCCATTGTTTAATTTGTAATTTTCACTAATACGACCTTTATAAAAGATGAAATCTTGGATACACAGTCCTTCATCACCTGTTTTATAATAAGAAACACCGTCTTGTTCAACAAATACCGATTTTGTTGCTTCTTCATTATTATAATAACCCTGCATTACACCTGGTCCAGATACGCATATTTCATGGTCAATAATTTTAACAATTGTATTTTCAAACGTTTTTCCTACAGATTGTTCATTTCTTGGACTAAAACTATGATTCACACTAATCATAGGAGATGTTTCAGTACATCCATATCCTTCACAAATATTTATATCATATTGTTTATAAAAGGCTTTGGTTGTTTGGTCTAATTGCGAACCACCAACAAAAATTGTAATCAAATTTTTACCAAATATGCGCTTTATTATCAACGGTAATAACATTCGAATCAAAGGCTTATCAAAAAATTGTAATTTATTTTTAATCATTTGTAAAACACGAGGTACCAAATATAACAAATCCGGTTGTATTTCACGCAATTCAGTTACAAATTCTTGAGGTCCAGAACACAGTGCTATTTTATTATTATTCAAAATATTATAATAGAGTTCGGTTGTAAGACCGTAAATATGAGCCCAGGGTAAAATATTGAGCGATGTGTAAGTATTTTCAAACTGTAAATCCGAAAATCGCCTATCAATGTTTTCAATATTGGATAATATGTTTTCATGCGATAACATAACCCCTTTAGGTTTTCCGGTTGTACCCGATGTATAAATGAGTTTCGACAAATTATTTTTTCTTGTTTCAGGAATTTCACTATTGGAAGATATGGATTCAATATTGTCTTTTAATAAATTGACGTTATTGTAAAAACCATTTGTGATAAATAATCTTGGACTACAATCTTTAATAATATGTTCTACATATTGAGTATTTTGATTTTCATATAATGGTACAAATGTAGCACCCAGTGCATTGGTAGCAATATCCCAAGACACCCAATTTACACTATTATTTCCTTTGTACATAATACGGTCGTTTTCTTGGACATTATTATTTTTTAAAACATCTACACAATATAAAACATTATTTTTCAATGTTTCGCGCGTGGTCCATTCCCATACTTTATTAATTTTAGTTCCTAATATTTTTTTATTTCCATCATTGTGTAATATAGACTTAAATCGTGACGTTAAGTTCATATTTATTATTTATATAATAGAGATATTTTAAATCATTTTAATAAAAACACAAACATTTGTTTGTTTGTACGAAAAAAAAATCTTCAATAATTTCATGTGCATGTGCCCTTTTTTCTGGGTCACTTTGAAGCATCTTATGATATATAATTTTTCGCAATGAATATGGTGTATGACGCCATGTAATGCTTTTAATATATCGTTCATTTTCAAACAATTCATAAAAAATGATTCCAGCACTCCATATATCTATTTTACAATTGTAATTTTGTTTGTTTTTTATTTCAGGGGCCATATATCTTTGAGAACCTACAAAAGTAGTTAATTCTTTATCTTCTTTTATATTTTGTAAATCATCTTCACTGAATTTTCGTTCTTTTAATTGAAATAAACGACTAATACCAAAATCGGCTATTTTGGCTACTCCAGAGGGTGTTATTAGTATATTTTGTGGTTTTATATCACGATGTACAATAAAGTTAGGCTGCCTATTATGTAAATATGTTAATCCTTTCAAAATATCCAAACATATACTTATTTTTTTTTCATTAGAAATCCATTTTTTTTGAATATAATCCAACAATTCTCCATTAGAAACATATTCAATTACAATAATAAAGGGGTTACAAACATACCCTAATAATTGAACAATATTTGGATGATGTGTTTTGGTCAATATATCGAATTCTGTTTTAAATAAAAGTTTTTTATCTTCTGATAACGATTCATTAATAACTTTTGCTACTACAGTAGTATGATTCCATGTTGCTAAATAGACCTTTCCAAAATTTCCTTCACCTAGCAATTTATCACTATGTATATACAATTTCCATGGAGGAATTTCCCATTCATCAAATTTTTTGTCTTTTAACTTTATAAACTCTTTAGGTATATCATCGCAATAACTATAATCTTTATTACTAAACATTAATTATATAACATATTAATGTTTAAGGCATTTATCGAATATATTTACCTGTTCGTGAAAAAGAGTCCACAATAAAAATAATAAATACACCCAAAAGAGTATATAATACAAATTCTTCTGTAATATTACTGGTTTTTTCATTTTCTTGTTGTTCCAACATATGAATCATATAATTAATTTTTTCCAATATTTTGTTATCTAAAACGGGTTGCACATGTTGAATATTATTATTTTGTTGCACTCGCATTTTAGTAGGTTCATAAATGCGTTGAAAATTACTATATGGACTTCGATGATACATATTGCCTAAACCATCACCTGATGGCCCAAAATTAGAAGATTCGTTTTGGATTTTTGGTGGCTGGACTTGCAAATGATTTGGTATAGGTTGTAACACTTCATCACCTTCTCTTCCATAAGCCTTTTTCTCATCGGTCTTTTTCTGTAATTCTGGTAATGGAACAGGATTAAAATCTGCTAATTTACCACCATCATTTTCTTCTAAAACATTCGTCATATTATTAATCAATTGATTTACACGTTCACTACGTTCATTCATCTTATTTGTATCTTCTTCAAAACTTGTTGGGCGTTCTTCAATTCCATTTAAATCACCCAAATCATTTTGCGGACTTTCTTCTAAAGTAGGCATTTTCTTCTGGGTTTTTCTTAAAGATGGAATTCTCTTTTTTGATTCACCCTCCCATGGAGATGCGCATGATAATAAAGACATTTTATGTTATTTGTATTTAAAAAATACGTAGAAATTTATCTATATTTATTTAACGGTAAAACGAATGTTATTATTTAGATACAATATTTCTCATAATAATATAGTTGATGCTAGAAACTGTAGCTAAATTATTGCCCCTTGTATTATTTTATCTATTTTTCGCATTTCCAAATGATTTTCTATACGTAAGTATAAACCCTTTAGGACGTTTTATAGCCATTTTACTAATATTGTTCTATGCATCTATTAGCAATTATTATGGTTTAATTATGTGTGCTGTGGTGATTATTTATTATAAATTAAAAGCGGTAGAAAAAACAAGTACTTATGATTCATGCATATTAGTAAATATCCAAGAACCCTTTGTGTCTAATACAGACAATATTGTATCTGAAAATTTAGATAAGTTTAGAAAAGAACATTGTGAAAATAATGTGTTAAAGTTTAAAGGTAAAAAGGTTAAAAATGAAAATGCGGAACATATTTTTCCTGATTTGAAATTTTTAAGTGAACCATGCAATCCATGTGATCGAAATTGTGGATTTTCTATCCAAGAACGATTAAAATTAGAACAAAGTGTATCTTATCCAAAAACAGACGATAATTGGGTCTTACCTATTTGGAATACATGGTTTAGTAATAATGACCAACCACCCATTGCTTTTAATAATATTTTTACAAACAGTTTTAGTCAATTACAGATGTAATTTATTGGCTTTTTACTTTTTTCTCATAATTTTATAGAATATGAAAAAAAAACAAAGTTTGAGCAAAAAATTAAGTGATTTTTTAAAACCTGTACATGACTATGTGGTAATGTTGAATGGAAGTAAAATATTTGCTGGTTTAATGATTATTGTATTACAAATCTCTTCACGATTTGTTACGATTCGTTTAAGTAAAACAATGGAATCATATTTAAAATATACATTTAGTAGACAAATATTAATATTCGCAATAGCTTGGATGGGAACGCGTGATATTTATGTAGCATTAGCTATTACACTTGTCTTTTCTTTAGTTATGGATGTGGTATGTAATGAAGATAGTAATTATTGTATGTTACCCAATCAATTTAAAGATTATCATATAAAATTAGCAGAAGAGAAAGAAGATGAAGACAACATTGTGAATAAATTACCTGGTATGCCTCCAACAGCAAACAATTCTCCAAAACCAAAATCTGTAGAACAAAAAGTGGAGAAAACAAAAATCGTAACAAATGAAGAAATCCAAAACGCTCTTTTGATTTTAGATAATGCAAAGCAACAAAATACATATCAATCTTTAGACGATTCCTTTTTTAAATAATTAGATGAGTAATTGCATAAAATATTATGTATATTATGCAATGGAAATGTGTAGTAATAATATAAATGGATATATTGGATCAGATAATTGGTGAAAAATCAGCAATAGAAAGTATTGGAATACAACCTATACATATTAGATTATCAACAAATGTAGCAGGAAGTTCTGAAACAAAATTAACTAAAAATCTAATTTATATTCCTGAGAAAAAGAAAGGTGAAAAAGAAGAAGAATTAGGTGAAAAAGAAGAAGAATTAGGTGAAAAAGAAGGTTCCACTTCCGAATATCCGTATTTTACAGATAGTGTTAAATTTCCAACAAGTAAAATATTGAAACTACCAAAAAAACAACAAATTGAATTATTTTTTAATAAAAAGACGTTCAAAAAAGTGATTGGAAATATATCAAATGTTGATGAAGACACTCGAATCATAAATGCAGAGTATAATTTTAATGCTTCGTTAAATATTTTCGAAAATAAATTAAAAATATCAAAATTAT
>CEOK01085908.1_pt1 | contig 12178 bp, 6 predicted proteins | sample 427001 | NCBI WGS metagenome assembly CEOK01 (sample SAMEA2591108, study PRJEB7988) | marine metagenome | isolation source: saline water (ENVO:00002010), including | reverse complement strand
TTCTAGATGGAATGACTTACCATGGGGTGTTTGGCCACGTGGCGTAGGTGGGCGTCATATTGATGGAATTGGCGTGCTGGTTTCGGCTTACGTTGATGGGGTTTCACCAGATCGTGTTGAAACCTTTGATGATTATGTTTCTATCACTAGTGATCCAAATTTTAGACCAGATATCACTCTTAATCCAGTAATTATCAATTACAGAGAAGCCGGTGCGAGGACTAGTCCTTATTCAGGAAATTTATGGGGTTGGTTGCCACTTCCTGGATTTAACAACCCAAATCGTATTGATCCTATAACATTAGGTTCAGCGCCTGTACCAGCACTCTCAAATGATAGAGATAGCTGGCCTGAATTTTGGCCTGACAGAATCTATGAGGATGATAGTGGGTGGCCAGGAACTTGGAATGGTCGTGATGGTCGTTTTCCAAGTTCTGATCAGGAGTCCTATTATGTGATGGATGATTTTTCAGACCTTGAATATGCTGTAGGCCTTGAAACAGAAGGACCTCATTCCAATCTTGGAGTGTATTATCCTAGCCCCCTGAATGACCCAACGATGGGAGGATTGGGGCTTCAGACTCAAATTCGGTTATTTCAGTGGGCTAATGTGCTAGCTGAGGATGCCATGTTTATCATATACAGAATCACTAACAAAAGTGAGCAGGACCAAAGCCGTCTATTTTTTTCGCAAATTGTCGATTATGGATTGGGTCAGGATGAGGAAGACGATAATGCATCATATGATCCGTTTTTAGATGTTGTTTACGGCTGGGATTCTGATGGTCTTGGCGATCCTACCAATGCAGGTGAATCTCGTTATGAATTAGGATATACGGGATTTGCATTCTTGGAATCGCCCGCTAATGACGTCAATGAACTAGACGATGACCAAGATGGTATAACGGATGAATCTCGTTTCCTTGAAGATTACCAAGTACTCACATCTCCCGCACAAATTGAATCGTATGTCGCAGCTAACTACGATGCAGACCAGTTTGAGCTATTTTATGGGGAGTCCATTGAACAGCGTCCTGCCTACAAAGCTGGAATTTGGTATACGACTGATGAAAATATGGATTGGATTGGGTTTTCCGATACAAATGAAAACGGGATATGGGATGTTGGTGAGCAACTGAATAATGATGTGGGTGCAGATGGGTTGAGCCCCTTTGATCTTAACTATCCTGGTCCTGATACAGGGGAAGGTGATGGCATGCCAACCAATGGAGAGCCAAATTATAACGAGCTCGATGTTGATGAATCTGATCAAATTGGTCTAACAGGATTCGACCTTAACACTCGCCCCTTCTATGAGAGTGGTGATAACTTGCGCGATGATAACTGGATGTTTGAAAGAATTGAGGCAACGCTATTCTCCAATCCTGATTATGTTGAGCCTCCTACTGTAGTAGCTAATGAGCCATTCATATTATTTACATCAGGTGAAGTTGAGTTATTCTCTGAAGACAAAGTGGATGCAAAATCAACTGATTTTTTCTCAACGGCTTGGATTTTTGGTGACGATGAACAAGACTTCTTCAAAAACAGAAGAACGGTTCAAAATATCTACAACTCGGACTATAATTTTGCTCAGCCTCCAATAATGCCTACTCTAACGGCTGTTCCAGGTGATGAGCAAGTTGTTTTATCATGGGATAACTTATCACTTGATAGCTTTGACCGATTTTTGCAAGATTTTGATTTTGAAGGGTATAGACTCTACAAAGGAACTGACAACCTGTTAAGTGATGCACGCACAATATCAGACGTAAACGGCACACCTACGTTCTATAAACCACTAGCCCAATGGGATTTAAATAATGGTCTTAGAGGACCAATTCGCGTACTGGGTGGAGAAGCAGTGTACAATCTTGGAAGTGACTCTGGCCTAGAGTTTTATTTCGTGGACAATGATGTCACCAATGGGAAGCTTTACTATTACGCATTGGTTGCATATGACAGAGGAATCCCGTCTAGTGGTGGAGACGATCCTGGGATAGATCCACAAGAAAATACATTTAGAATCAGTGTAGATGGGGCAGGTGCAGTTGTGGGAACCTCTCAAAACGCAGCAATGGTGATTCCAACGACGAAACCTGCGGGTTATATCGGAGGTGCTAGCACATCAGATTTGACAAAGGTCACGCAAGGAACTGGGACAGGGTATGCCACATTATCAATTGCAGTAGAGGATATGGTAGATGAATCTAAACTATATGAAGTTGCATTTACGGATTCAGCGTCTTCTGTTGGAATTCAGCGTGAAACCACAGGTTATATCATACGAGAGGCTGGAGGTGAAGTTCTCGCTGAGTCTGATATATTTGAAAGTTCCTCTAAAATTGTTGACGGGTTTATTGTCAATTTTATAAATGATAATCCTGGTAACATTATCTTTAACAAGTCTGGTTGGGTATCTAATGAGGGAGAAGAAAATGAGCTATTTGACTTAAATCCAGCACAGTTAGATGGATATTCTACTAATTGGAGATTAGCCATAACCCCAGATCGAGATGGCAATCCTACGAATTTTGTTCGTACTGACCATGACTATGAAGTGTATTTTGTTAATCCATCTGATAGTACCTATCGTTCACCAAGAATTTTAGGAAGTGGGTTTGCTCGATTTGAGATTCCAATATTTGCACGAAATCTCATTACAGGTGAGCTAGCCGACTTGTTTATACTGGATAGAGATGATAATGATGAACTTAATTCTGGTGACGCCCTCTTTTTGGCAGAACGAGATGACAGGAATCGGGTGAAGTATCGCTTCATGATAAACATATTGGATAATGGAAGTACTCAAGATATAGATCCATCCCCAGGAGATAAATTCAGAATATCAACGACTAGACCGTTTGGTCGTGACGATATCTTCCAATTTACGATGCGTAAGCAGGTAATTGACAACGAACTTGCTAGTGGATCTTTAGAAGACATCTATGTCGCTCCAAACCCATACCTAGGAGCAGCATCTTGGGAACGTCAAAGTGGGTCCATCGGTAGAGGTGAAAGACGTATTGAGTTTTTCAACTTACCTCAGTCTTGTACAATTCGGATATTCAATATTCGTGGGGAGTTAGTACGCACGATAAACCATGAGGGTGGTTTTGAAGATGGATCTGCTTCCTGGGACCTCCGATCTAATGATAGTGAGGACGTAGCATATGGCATCTACTTCTACCATGTCGAAGCACCTGGAATTGGAGAGTACATGGATAAATTTGCAATCATCAAGTAGAAAAGCCGGTCCGATACATAATTTGATACATATGAAAATGCAACTTAATATCATCCTCACACTTGTAGTATTACTTCTTACATCAGGTACTGCAAAAGCACAATTGGGACAAGAAAGTAGGGTTGCCACCACTGCAGCCCCTTTCTTGACGCTGGGTGTAGGTGCTAAAGGAACATCACTGGGGCATGCCAATACCGTATATGTGTCTGGAGCTGAGGCACTGTTTTGGAACCCAGCAGGCATATCCGTTCGTAATGAGGGTGATTCATATGCATCCACATTTATAAGTATTAGCGAATATTTTGTAGATGTTAATATTTATGGAACAGGAATCGTTATTCCGGTAGGAAGAAAAGAAGGTCAAAGTATTGGCATAGGTCTCAATTATATTGACTATGGGCGCATGGATGTACGTACTGTCGAAATGCAGGAGGGTACTGGGGCAACATTTGGTTCCCATGATTTGAGCTTAGGTCTCACATATGCACAAAATCTTACAGATTCTTTTCATTTTGGCACGACTGTAAAATATGTCCAACAAAAAATCTATGATATGGTATCTGAGGCTGTCGCTGTTGACATGGGTTTCTTACTAAAAACTGACTATCTAAATGGCCTTACCATTGGTGCTTCAATTACCAACTTTGGACAGGATATGACCATGCGTGGGAATAATACAGAGGCCTACGTAGATTTAGACCCCATAAGTGAAGGAAATAATGACGGTATCATTAGTAACGTCAAACTCAATAATTGGGAACTACCTCTTTCATTCAGATTTGGATTGATGCTACCTGCAATCAAGCGAGATAATTTTGAATTTCTTCTTTTAAGTGAGGTACAGCAAACCAACGATAATCAAATTAATCTCGACTCAGGTACACAACTGAGCTACCTAACGAATACAGTAAAATTACACTTACGAGGTGGTTACCGCGATTTATTTTTAGGTGACAATGTAGATTCCCATTTGACTTATGGTGCTGGTTTTACATTACGTTCTTCCTCAGGAATTGCGATTGGAGTAGACTTCTCTCATGTTCCCTTCCAATATTTAGGGCAAACCTCCACTATTGATATCAAGCTCTATTATTAATGAGATTAAATCTGCGAGAGCAGGTAGCCTTATCCAAAGAAGTTAGAGCCATCAGCCGCCAATCCATTGACTCAGGTAGCATTGCTCAACTTCTTTCATTGCTGGTTGCCATTCTACTTGTGTTTGGTGGATGCACACCCAAAGAGGAGACACAAAGCAGAGATTATAAAGTTCTCTTTGAGGTGAATGATGTGCAGAGAACTGTATATGAATTTGAGAAATCATATACAGAACGCCTTATTGCAACAGGTCGTCACGATAGTAGGTCCGAAAGGAATGCTCATCTAAACAAGATGATAGACAATATTCTTTTATCACAATCTGCTGCTTCAAAAGGTATGCTAGATCATCAAATTTATCGCTCAGCAATCGAGCATCAAGAGCGTAAGTCAATTATTGATGTCTATTTTATCGATCAGATGGAGCAAGAAATTAACCCTCTAACTGAGGATGAAATTCGTCTTGCATATGCTAAAAGACAACGAAAAGTTTATGTAAGGCAATTGTTCTCACAGGACCCAGCAGATCTTGATAGTGCATGGCAGGCGTTGGAATCTGGAATGGAGTTTGTAGATGTTGCCAATCAATTTTATGCAACATCGACCTATGATTCATTAGCAGGTTACCTTGGTCCAATTAGCTACTTCGGTGCAGATGATAATGTTGCTGAGGCTGCATATTCCATTCCTCAAGGCACTTATACAGAACCTGTGCGAAGTAGACTTGGATACCATATTCTATTTGCAGAACGAGTCGAATTCCCTGCCTTGCTTACAGAGGATGATTTTCAATACCGCAAACAAGGAGTAGAGAGTCAGCTTAGACTAAGAAGACAGAGGCTAGTATCGAGCGAGTTTGTATATAATCTAATGAATCAACTTGATGTTGAGGTCAATCGTGAGAATCTCTTGCAACTTCAAAATGCGATTAATGATCTTGACAGTGATGCGATTATCAATGAAGAGCCTTTATTAGAATCTGAGGAGCGTAATTGGACAGATAGTCGAGTGAGTTCATTAGCAAATCAATTAGACCAAGACCTAGTGTTGGCGACCTATACCATTGATGAATCTCCAAGCGTCTTTACGTTTGGACAATATATAGACTGGCTTCCTTACCTGTCTTTCCAAGAGTCGAAAATTCGCATAGGTGCATCGGTAGGAAGGGGTATGAGAAATCAAGTATTATTAGATAAGGCTTTGAGTGAGGATTATGCTCAAGATCAACGAGTAAAAAAAGCATTAGAATTACGTGCTACAGACATTCTTTCACAACTTCAGCAGTATCAACTCACAATGGAGGCTGTACTTGATACACAAGCGGTGCAGGTTCCAGAAACCTTTCGTGAACGCTTGACATCCTCTAAAGACATTGTACTGAAGGCAGCGTATTGGAAAGTGAATGCTGGTAGTTTAGATGAAGCACAGAGGATTGTGCAGCGCCTCTCTAAAGGCACAGACCCTGCCACAATCGAGGGCTATACATCGCCAGCGTCAGGTGTCCTGGATAAAAATGAGTCTGATTACAACCTTGTTTTGAAGAGTGTGCCTCAAACTCCTACGGTTTCCTATACAGCAGATCAAGGGTACTTTGTGTTGAATGTAGAGCAGCGTAGTATAGAGGAGGTAGGCGTCTCGACTAAGGTGTCAGACCTAGAACATTCTTATAAAGTCTACCAAGCTATCCGAGGTGAAGTCGATTCACTAAGAAGGGAAGCTGACATCGAAATCAATATGGAGCTGTTCCGAGAGATATACGAAGTGTGGTCACCAACACAAAAAAGCGGTGCATGAGTCGTTAAATCGTGAAGTGATGTAGGTCTTTCGTTTGGATAGTCTCCTGCAGATTAGGGGCGGTTGCTTTGAGTTTCCAAAAACTGTTGATAATACGTTCGTGCCTTTAAACTATCGCCACTCAAGAGATAAAATCTAGAATAGTTGTACAATAAACGAGGTGAATTTGGTGCCAAACGCTCAGTTTCTTTTAACCAAAATTCTGCCTGATCGAGCTGCTCATTGAGTAGATAAAGTGAGGAAAGAAGATCCACATATCGAGGGTCTTTATTGCCATCATTCAAGACTTGGTGCAGTAGATTGATCAAATAACCCTTATTTTCACCACTATTCAACGTGAATTCGATTGTGGTTTCGATCAAGTTAATAGACCGTAATTGCCACTTAAGAAGGTCATAGGAGTGTGTGACTGCCGCCATTGTATCTCCTCGCTGTCGTGCTAAGACTACTACTTTGGAAAGAGCTTCAGGTACAAAGACTTGCTCCTTTGAAGCAACAGCAGCAATCGAATCGATGTAACTTTTTTGTAGATAAGATTGATATATGTGCTCATAAGCATCCAATTCCTCTTCAAGACTTATCCCTTTTTGGAAAGGGTAACCAACGAGTAGCCGGCCGATACTCACCTCTGCATAGGCTTTCTCAAAGGTACTAATGCATTGAGGAGGCTGGATTGGATTTGGTTGTAAGGCGCGTTCGATTGTCGGGTGCGTGCGTAGAGCATCAAAAAATAAAGCCGCCATCAGTTTGTGTCCACGATCATTGGGATGTAGATGATCGATAAAAAGTGTGCTATCCTCAAGCCCACTATTAGACGCTTGTCGTAAAACTTCTTGGGTTTCGACCAATTCTATTCCCTCTGATTTAGAAAAGGTGCGTAACAGTTCATTAATTTTTGATGGAGCTCTAAATCTTATGCCATCGAGTTCTTTTGCTCTTTCAAATTCTTGAAAGGCACGGGTGAAATCCCCACTTTTATAAAGCATTTGAGCCTCTTCAAATACAGACATAGCAAGTGAGTCATCCGTGAGTGGTTTTTGGTCTTTGAGATTAGAAGCGATTGTGCCAAGATAGATAGGGATCTCTTGCTTTTTGAAGGTGGTGAGTGCATCATTGATATTGACCTCAAATTGACGGATTCCTAAATTATATACATCACCTCCAACAGGAATATTCGAATCTTGAATCACTTTAGCCATCATCGTTCGTTGCTCGCCAATGCCATCATCTTGGTTCGGCACACCTGTCATTCCATTCGTTTCTGATTCCCAGCTCAACAATTGCTCGAGCACCTGATACACGCGTAAATTTTTTAACCAAAGGATTGTGTGCTTAAGTCGAATGGAATCAGTAAATCCAAATTGCGTTGTTGCAGCTCCAAATGACCCATAATATTCATTGTGACCAGCATAGATAATGACCGCATCGGGTTCAAGGGCTAGAATACGAGGCGACAGGTCACGTATAACGAAGCTGTTGACAGCCGTCATGCCTAGGTTTATGATCTCAATATTCAACCCCTGTGTATTTAGCAGAAGCTGTTGTTCGAGTTGATCTGAAAAACTATTGTAAAAATTGTAGGGAAAGCCTTCTGCACTTGATCCTCCAAACACAAAAACTCTAAAAGTGTTGGGCTTCTTTTCTTTGAGAAATGCATTTGGCGCTATTTCTGGAACAAAGGATGGGAAGTACCGCTCTATAAATTTTGCATTTGCAAGAAGGTAATCTGGAGAATTAGGCGCTTCAACAAAAAGGCTTTGTTTCTCCTTCTCATATCCACTGATTCGCAAAGAAATCTCTACAGCTGCTATACATAGAAAAGGTATCAGGGACGCAATGACCCAAAATATAATCTGTTTTACCAAAGGTAATTGGACTGAATCTTGTACTGGTTGGTGCTTCTTAATTTTAAGATGTTGGGGTTTTTTTGCCATAAAGCAAGGTAAAGAATAAAGCCGATTTGACTAAGTAGACGATGACTTTTGGCGAGATATTCCAAGAGTTTAGCAGGAGGGAGGGTATCTACGGAATGGGAGCTCTTCAGGTTAAACAATTATTACAATCCACCAAGGAAGAGTAGCACCTGGTCGATCTTGAATCAATCAAGATTACATTTTATCAACTAAGCGATGAACTTGCCCCTTATGTCTCGTGATATGGCTAGATAGGAAATCGAGTGTCTGATAGAAGTCTAGCCTCCCAAAAATCACGTGGTCAAAGGCAAAACAGCTAGCCTCATCTTGAGTTATTTCAATTTCAAGACGATGATATGCCGAGCGTAATCCACCAAGCACGGATTTCCAAAAGACTAATGGGCCTTTGAGTCTAGGCAATGTTTGCCTTGGTGCATCCACAACACAATTACCATGTAGAGCTACTATCTCTGAGAATGACAACCCATTATTTGCAGTGAGTTCTTGCGCTGGTGCCACTCCTTCTCTCATATCAGAAAATTGCTTCCATATATGATTAGAAACCCCAAGTTCCGCCCAATAAAGATGTTCAGTAATCTCAGCTGCACTCCATTCGTCATTACTAGGCTTCCAAAGCCCTTCAGAGTGACTAAAGGTATTTAGTAGTTCAAAATACTCACTGCGGGCCTCATCCAGTCTTTCAATAGGAGCTTCTAAGCAGCTCATATAAACTTAATTATACTCTTTGAGTCTAATCTCAGTGGAGATTTTTGATACAGTTCGAATCCCATCAACCTTTTCAGAGAATATCTCATAGGCTTCAGAAGCACGAATTTGAGCTCCAATGGTTAAGTAGTCGTTCCAGCTTTTATACCCCATATAAGCCCAGTGAGTTTCACCATTTTCAATCCCCCCGTTAAATGACCCTAGATGAGCTGGACGATCACCACGTAATGGCTCCAGCGCTTCCATCATTTCAGTATATGCTTCTACATAAAGATCTGCATCACTCACCTTCATTTGATACATAACTCTGTATGGATATTCCTCAAAATCTTTGTCTCCTGTATAAAGAATGAGGCCAGTCTCGCTTTTTGTCCAGCGCTCCACATGGCTACCAGCCCGTTCCAATGCTAAGGCAACCTCATAATCCGGGTCGGGTCGACCATCATACCCCCAGCTTGACAATTCTCCATATACAATGATTCGGTGGGTAGAAGGGCTTGTCCCATTAAAGTCAAATCTTGTAACAACAAACCCACCAGAATTATAACTGATATCTGTGGATTCAAACATATCGTCAAAAATCATTGCAATGGCTGCTTCTCCGCCTTCTTTGGCCTCAAATTCCCAGGCTTTGTAAGCACCTTGTCCATAGATTGGTAGACCTAAAACGAGGAAAGTAAGTAGAGAGAGTAGTGATTTCATAATGATGATTGGATATATAAGTGATTGATGTAGAAAGAAAATTAAGATTTAATTGTGCACTTTTTTGTTACTGAAGTCACAGATTAAATGGATTAAAGTTCGTTCTCAGCCAAGAGCTTTGATTCATTGTACAACGCCTTAATGTCGCTAAGATGTCGTTTATACATATTGGAATACGTTTTGGCTTGAGAGAGTAGGCCATATAACTCATTGGATAAATAATATGACTCATCAAAATTGTAGCTTGTGAGTTTACGCGTCCCGTAAAATTCACCTTCAAGAAGGTTATACTCAAAACGAATTCGAAATTTTGAGAGGACACTGTACTTAAACTCTCTGTTGAATTGATCTATTTCTACTGATATTGCAGTATTTCGATCTTTGTTGTGATTGTACATCTCAAGAAGATTCTCAACAAGGGTCTTATTTGAAACAAGGTCAAGCGACCCAGTAGCAATCATTTGGGTGAACACGCCATCATTGGTGAAAAAAGAAGTTCCCACCTCGATGCCAAGAAGTTTATCAACCGCTTCTCTATCTGAGAGTAATGTGTGTCCTGCATCAATATCATTCTGGATTTCATTGATCAACTCTTCAGATTCAAATAGAATGGTCATTAACGACTCCATTTGATTGATATCCTCCTCAAGTATCATCACAAGGTCACCCACATACTGATTTTTTACATCTATGTCCTTTGAGACCTCATTTCGATTGTTTAGAAAGAATGAGGCAAGGACGCTGCTAAAAATGACGATTCCTTCAATCGAGACTTTTAAGTAGTAATTCATTCAAGCATAAATTGAGTACACACTATTTAATGAGGTACATAGTTTTGGTTTGGACGCCACTTTGTGCTGCAGTGAGTCTATAAAGATACATACCACTGGCCAGCGAAGAAGCATCAAATTTCACAGAATGAGCCCCAGCTTGTAATCGACCTTCTAACACTTCCATCACCTCTCGACCTAGAGCATCATAAAGCACTAAAGAGACCATTTGTGACGTGGGTATGTGAAATTCAATGGTTGTCGATGGATTGAACGGATTCGGATAATTTTGTTCTAACAGAAACGCCGAGGGGAAACTTTCTTCTTCTGTGTTAGTACTTGTTTCGGTTGAGAACTCAAACACATCACTCCAGTTAGACGTAACGGAACCATTTTGGTGATTCACTCTTGCATAATATGTTTGTCCATCAGCTAAATCTATGTTTGATGTTATGCTAGTGTCTGAGATGGCAGTTTGGTTAAAAATGACTTCGTCAAACGTTGAGTCTGTGCTTATTTCAACCTCAAAAATGGAATACATATTAATGTTATTCCAAGTAACAGAGACACCTTGGGATGTTTCGACACCTAGAATATTAGGGATGGTTGGGACACGAAGCTGGAGTAGGGAGTTTGGAATACCGTCAAAAATTGTAAGTAATTCATTAATATCTCCTGCCATGAAATCAATAAACTCAGTCAAAAAGTCTGAATAAGTGATATCAAAGACATCTTCGAAATTTTGGGAAGCTGTTTTACCTAATTCATGTTCATGCCAATCATAATATTCCACAAATACACGTTGCGAGCCATACTTATGAACTGCATAACCCACTGCCCAAGCATATATCGCATAAGATTTTGCACTGGGTTCCATCCAATCAGTTAATGATTGACCAGATTCTAGGTATTCATCATAGTTTCTCTTCATAAACGAGCGAAGCGACTTTCTGCCATTACAATTCGACCCACATGACTCATACCCTAACCCTTCTGAAAGTGCAACGGAAAAGAGATCTGCACCACCCTCATTGTACCATCGAAACTTATGTTCGTTCAACCCACCAGAGCTCAGTACTTTCTTAACTTGATGAATGTGCATGTATTCATGAATAGCGACAGTTTCTCTGTTGATGTCGTAATTGTCCCAGCCTTGCTGTTCTTCATGAACAGGGAGGCCCATCACGATGGGCATTTCAGGTCTGCCTTTGCCAGCATCCATTACATCTACTCCACCAAATCCCGCATTTGCACTGCTTGTGCCTATATAATCTCGCACTCCTAATGTAATTTCATGTGCCATTAGATCTATTTCGTCACAATCGATGTTTGGTTGGCTGTAAAAAAATTCACTAGCCGCTTCGCAGTAAGCTTTGAGCATAGTATCATTCACTGTATCACCAACACCAAAGAAAGAAATACCATAATTGCCAACTACTTCGGATGCATCAGATATTGCATTGGTTATTAGTTGTCTGGTATGCTCTGAAATATCATCACTGAAGTAATATTTGGGTGATATCGTGTCTGGAACTCCAAACCCGGTTGAAAGTAATTCTAAATCTCTAGCTGTAGGGTGTGTGACTTCAGCAAAGGTAAAACTCCATACATCACTCCAAGCGTGGGCACTATCATCAATGACAGCTCGGACTCGCCAAAATAATGTAGATCCGTGGCTGAAGCAGCACCAATTTCTATCATCTGTGGTGCCAATAATAAGTGATGTCTGATTCGTAGAACCAGGTTGATCGTTGAATCCGTCTCCAGAATCAGCAAGTTCAAATTCATAGTAGTTTGCACCACTTACAGATTCCCACCTGGCTACAGCGCGAAGTTTATCTTTGTCTTGAGATTCATATCCAGGACGTACTTCATTCACATTGGTTGCCCCATTTTCAGGAGATAAGAGTTGGACTTTAGTGGTTTGAGCC
>CEOK01043383.1_pt1 | contig 12183 bp, 6 predicted proteins | sample 427001 | NCBI WGS metagenome assembly CEOK01 (sample SAMEA2591108, study PRJEB7988) | marine metagenome | isolation source: saline water (ENVO:00002010), including | reverse complement strand
TCGGATGCAAATTTGCCAGAAGGAGATTATAAGATTGGAGTAATTCCAACAAATGCTGGAGGTATATCTCTTGAATTCCCAGAGGTTTTATCTCTGAAGGTTGAAAACAGATCTGCCGTAGTCTTTGAAGATCTCATTAACGGACCTGGAGATAACGTTGCGCCTAATACAGTTACTGGATGGACAAGCTATGTTCTGTCAGGTACAGAAAATGACGGTGCAGGTTGGAAAAAAATGGGAGCGGTGGCTGGTAAGTGGAGTTGTATGAGAAGGTGGATGAAAGGTGGAACCACTATAGGCGATTCTGATGAGTCTGTTGTAAGAGAGATAGACTTATCTTCTATAGATAAGACAAAACCAACTACAATTGTATTCACTGAATTTATTGGATACGGTGCTGCTTTTACTAATAAATACGATAGAGCTGTTTATGTTGGTGATGATACGACTAGCATAGCTTCAGGTACTTGGAGTGATTTAGACTGGGTTGCTGTTCAAGGCCTTGGTCTTGGTGGTGCGGATTGGCTAGGTATAAATTGGAATGGGGGAAATGGTCCAGTCCAAGGTTATTCTAAATCTATAAACTTAAATACAATTGAGGGAGATAAACTTTATGTGAATTGGAGAATGAAGTTTAAAGAAGGTCTAACTGGCCAACAGAATGGTCAGTGGGGTGTAAATGATATTAGAATAGAACAGCCTGACGTTTATACTGCAGAAGAGGAATAGATATATTACCTTTTACTCCTATTATTTCTCTGTATAATTTAAATTAGTTTCTAGATAGAAAGAATACTTGATGAGGATACTTCAATTTATTTTATTTTATTTTCTAGCATTAGAAGCTTATCCAAAAAAAAATATATTGTTTATTGCTGTTGATGATCTAAAGCCATCATTAGGTGTTTACGGTGACTCATTTGCAAAGACTCCTCATATTGATTATTTAGCTTCATTGGGCACAACTTTTACAAACGCTCATGTTCAGCAAGCAATATGTGCCCCATCTAGAGTAAGTTTATTAACTGGGTTGAGACCAGACCTGACTGAGGTATGGGATCTTGAGACTCAGATGAGAGACAAAAACCCAAGTATTATAACTTTACCTCAATACTATAGAGAAAATGGATTTAAGACAGTTGGGATGGGTAAAATATTTGATAATAGAAGTGTAGATAAGGGTTTAGATAAATCATCTTGGTCATCACCATTTATCAGAGTTAATGTAGACCATCCTATTCACGGGAATACAATAACAGGATTTCAGTCACCTGAAAATAAAAAGATTTTATCTGAGATCAGAGACAAAGCAATAGCTGATGGTATTCCTAACCGAGACATGTGGCAGTATTTAAGGAGTAAGCACAAACCATCTACCGAATCTTTTGATATTTCTGACGAAGGATATTTTGATGGTGCAATTGCACTGAAAGCTGTAATCCAAATTAATGAGCTTGCAAAGGATGACGATCCATTTTTTCTTGCTGTTGGTTTTCAAAAACCTCATCTACCATTTGTAGCTCCAAAAAAGTATTGGGATCTATATAATAGAGAGAGTATTGAACTAGCTAGTTATCAGAAGTGGGCTAGGGGTACAGTCAAATTGTCTTACAACAATAACGGAGAGATGAGATCCTATACTGATATTCCAGATTCATTTGAAGAGAATGGGTTGATTAACGCTGAAAAGCAAAAGGAATTAATTCATGGTTATTATGCCTGTGTATCTTACATTGATGCTCAAGTTGGTAAAATTCTAGATGCTGTTAAGGAAAATAATTTACTTGAAAATACAACTATCATATTATGGGGTGATCACGGCTGGCATTTAGGAGACCATGGGCAGTGGGCAAAGCACTCAAACTTTGAGCAGGCAACCAGATCCCCTCTTATCATAGTTGACCCCAAAACAAAAAGAAATAATTTTAATTCATCTCCAACAGAGTTTATAGATGTTTTCCCGACTTTAGTTGAACTCTCAGGTCTAAAAACTCCTGACAATTTACAGGGAAAAAGTTTAGTTCCTATACTTAATGGTAAATCAAAGAAAGTAAAAGACTATGCCGTTAGTCAGTACCCGAGAGGTAAGGCTATGGGGTATGCACTCAGAAATGGAAGGTACAGGTACGTTGCATGGTATAAGAATAGAAACTCGATTAAAGAACAAGATATAATTATAAAAGAATTATACGATTATAAAAATGATCCTGAAGAAACTGTAAATATTGTAGGTATAGAAAGGGCATTAGCGCAAGAGTTTCAATCATCTCTAAATAACTTTTTTGATCAGCAGACTATAGAGAAAAAGAAATTTAAAGCTTCACAGAATATACAAATTTCTACTATTGAGAATAACTTAAATACTTTTTCAACTTCTGTAAACTTATTAAAAAATCCTGGGTTTGAAGATGGTATAAATGGATGGAATAAAGGGAAAGGGTGTCCTATCAATTCTGTAAATAATAATTCTAGATCAGGTGATAGAGCACTGATGTTTGAGGGAACAAGGTGTAGTATATTCCAAAAGATAAATGGGCTAAAGCCCAACACAACTTATAAGGTATCTGTCTTCATCAAATCTGAGAATAACGAGGCAGCTCTTCTCAAGGTAAGGTTCTACGGAGATAAAGACATAACAAGAAGGTATTCTAAGTCACAATACGGAGAGGTTACTGCAACTTTTAAGACTGGTCCTGATAATACTTCTGCGAGGATTGCCCTCCTGAAATATGCTGAGGGAGCCACAGGTAAGACTTGGTTTGATGATTTATCAGTTACAGAAGTAGGAGCGGTATCAAGGCCTCAAAATAATAAGGAACGAGTAACTGTAAAATTATCATCAAAAAATTTATTGACTAACTCTGGATTTGAGGATGGGATAAAGGGTTGGAATAAAGGTAAAGGGTGTCCTATCTACTCTGTAAAAAATAACGCAAGGTCAGGTGACAGTGCTCTGATGTTTGAGGGTACAAGATGTGGCGTATTTCAAAATGTTAAAGGATTAAAACCAAATACTACCTATAAAGTCACAGCATATATTAAGTCTGAGAATAATGAGGCTGCATCATTAAAAATAAGATTTTACGGAGATAAAGACATAACGAGAAGGTATTCCAAGTCTCAGTATGGTGAGGTTACTGCAACTTTTAAGACTGGTCCTGATAATACTTCTGCGAGGATTGCTCTGCTGAAATATGCTGAAGGGGCTGAAGGTAAGACATGGTTTGACGATATATCAGTGATTGAAATAGGAACACAATTAGTTTCAGATGATAAACCAATAAGGGATATTTTATCTGAGAAAAATTATAATAACTTTTATTTTGGAGCTACTATAGCTGCAAGTCAGCTTGGTACAGATACAGAAAAAATTTTGCTAAATAATTTTAACATGACAGTACCTGAAAATGCCGCCAAGCAGGCTAGGGTTCGTCCTGACCCTAATACATGGAATTGGAAACAAATTGATGCAATTATAGATATGGCTAAAAAAAATAATCTTTTAGTCAGACTTCATGGGCCAATTAGTCCGCAGGCATCTCACTGGGCTAAAAATGATAATAGAAAACCCGAAGAATTAGATAAAATTATGACAGAGTTTCTTACCGCCCAATGTAAAAGATTTAATGGACATCCAAACATTCAGTGGATGGATGTGGTTAATGAGACAGTAACAAGATCAGGTGATTGGTTTGGACCTAAAATTGGAGTAACTAAATGGGAGAATCCCTGGACTATAATTGGATCAGACATCGATAAGAATAAGACCCCTTTGTACATTTCAAAATCTTTTCAAATTGCAGATAATTATGCACCTGACATTGATCTAGTTTATAACCAGCATGGTGGGATGGAGGAAGTTATGTGGGAAAAAGTTAAAGAGACAATAATTTACCTTCGAGATAAGGGTCTTAGGGTAGATGGTATCGGTTGGCAGGCTCATTTATCTAATAATGTCAAATATGGTGAAAGGGAAATTAAATATTTATCTGATCTTATTGACTGGTCTCACAAAAACAATTTAGATTTTCATGTTACAGAGATTGATTATAAAATTTATGGACAGATAACAGACCAAAAAAGACAATTACAGGCTAAGACATACTCAGATATTTTAAAAGTTTTAATGTCAAAAAGAGATAATGGTCTCGTAACTTTTAATACATGGGGAGTTGTCGACAGAGTGGGCACTCACACGGATAAGTCAAGATTTATATTTGACCTAGCAGGAAATCCTAAACCAGCATATTATGCACTTAAAAAAGTTTTAGAAAATACCAATAATTCTGATCATAATCTTACTGAACTATGAGGAAATTATATACATGTATTTCATTATTATTAACTCTCGTTTGTTGTAACCAAGAAATAAAAACCGAGAACAAGAATGTTTTGTTTATTGTTGTAGATGACTTAAAGCCTCTTTTGGGTAGTTATGGATATAACGAAATTGTCTCACCTAATATTGATAAATTAGCAAGTGAGGGAGTGCTTTTTTCAAAAGCTTATTCCCAGCAGGCAATTTGTACTGCGTCGAGAATGAGTTTCATCACTGGGATGAGACCTGACTATACTAAGATCTGGGATCTGTCAACTAAGCTTAGGGATACTCGACCTGAAATAATAACTATTCCACAGTATTTTAAGGATAATGGTTACGAGACTGTAGGAATGGGAAAGGTGATGCACGGAGCAAAGAATAATGATCCCGAGTCATGGACTATGCCTTTTATTGCCAATGAAAATTTCGAGTATGCAGAAGGGTTCAAGATGCCTGCTAACCTTTACCAGTCCCCTGAAATTCATAAGAAGTGGGACTCTCTTCAGGCAGCACTTGATGCAGATCCAAATGCTGATAGGGGCTGGTTTGCAGTTAATAGTGTCATGAAATCTGCAGGGTTAAGGCCACTAACTGAAAGTCTAGATATTCCTGATAACGCGTATGCTGACGGAGCATCCTCTTTAAAAACAATCGAGTTATTGAAAGAGTTCGACAGAGAAAATAAAAATTTTTTTTTAACAGTAGGTTTCCAGAAACCACACTTACCTTTTACACCCCCAAAAAAATATTGGGATCTCTACCAAAGAGATGATATAAAACTTTCCAAGTTTCAGAAGAGATCAGAAGGTTCACCAAGTGACGCTTACCATAAGTCAGGTGAGTTAAGAAATTACCACGATACTGAGCCAAGTATGGATGAAAATGGAAAAGTAAATGAGGATAAACAGAGAGAAATTATTCATGGCTATATGGCTTCAGTCTCATTTATTGATGCACAAGTCGGTATTATTCTTGACTACCTAAAAAATTCTGGTATGGATGATAACACAGTGGTTGTCTTTTTTGGTGATCACGGATGGCACCTTGGCGATCATGGATTATGGAATAAGCATTCTAATTTTGAGGAAGCAACTAGAACCCCATTAATTTTTAGAAGTCCAGACATAACTGGTGGTTTTGTTAATGAAAGTCCAGTTGAGTTGTTAGATATATTCCCTACTGTTTGCGAATTAGCTGGTATTAAAGTTCCAGAGTATTTGGAAGGTGTCTCATTACTTCCAATTCTGGAGAGGAAAGTTAGTAACATGAAAGATTTTGCAATAAGTCAGTACCCAAGAAGGTGCAATGTTATGAGAAGTGTTATTGGTAAGTACCCAGGGGACTGCACTCTTATGGGTTACGCTGTCAGAAACTCAAGGTATAGATACGTTGCCTGGGTAACAGGTGATTATGAGGACAGATCTAATTTTAACAATAGTAAGATTTTGATGGAAGAATTATACGACTATGATTTAGATCCTCTAGAGACAAGAAGTCTTGCTTCAGATCCAAAATATCAAATGGTGAAAGATGAGATGATTGGAAACCTGAGAAGTGTGATATGGGAAAATTAATTCTGACTGTTCTTCTATTATTTTATCATGTAAAATTAAGTTCTCAAAGTATAGTATCTACTCACACCTATAAAAAAATTGATACAGTAGTTCTAGATTTTAAAATTTTTAAACCCAAATCATTTGACCCAAAAAAAGAGTATAGTACAGTTGTCCTCTTTCATGGAGGCGGGTTTAATAGTAGGTTTGCTAATCAATTTGCAAGACATTCTAAATATTTTAATAGTAGAAATTTTATTGCAATCACTCCTGTTTACAGAATAAAAAAATTACATCAATCTACTCCAGCAGAATCATGTGATGACGCTAAAGACTTATTAGATTATATTTACTCTAATGCTGAAAGGTATAATATCAATAAGGATATGATATTCGTTGGTGGAGGTTCTGCGGGTGGACTTTTAGCACTTTCTACTACTTTCTGGAAAGTAAAGAATAATATAGTTAAAGGTCTTATTTTATACAACCCTATTGTTGACACAGGATTAAACTCTGCATTTTCCAATAGGAGAAAAGGAAAATATAATTTAGACATATCTCCCATTCATCATATTAATAAAAACCTTCCCCCTACAATAATATTTCACGGTTCTTTAGATGAGATGGAACCAATTAAAAAAATCAGAAAGTATCAGGGTATGGTTGAAACATTTGGTCTAAGCTGCAATGTTGTAGAGTATCCCGGACAGGGACATTCTTTTTTTAATAGCCAAGAATTTTTTATCAAAACAAGTAAGGAAGTTGATAAATTTCTTTCCTCTTTAGGTTATATTGTCAATTAAAATATTACAAAAAACAGATGTTTAGAAGCTTTTACAGAGACTTTCTTTTGATATACTTTCTATTAATTTCTTCTATTTCTTTCTCTCAAAAACCTAATATACTCTGGATTACTGCTGAAGATATAAGCCCAACATTATCTATGTATGGTGACTCAACTGCTAAGACACCTAACTTAGATATTCTTGCGTCTGAAAGTTTAATTTTTACTGAGACTTTCACTACTGTAGGAGTATGTAGCCCCTCAAGGTCATCTTTAATCACTGGAATGTATCCGGTGTCTATAGGTACTCATCAGATGAGAACAGGAAAAGATGTATTTGGTTGGGGATCTAGAGAATATGATGGTATTTCAAATGCAATTGATGTAAACGGTGACTCTATACCCCTGCATTCAGTTGTTACCCCACCTGATGTTAAATGTTTTACAGAATACTTGAGGGCCGACGGTTATTACTGTACGAATAATTCCAAGACAGATTACCAATTTGCTGCCCCTGTTACCGCATGGGATCAGAACAGTAATAAAGCTCACTGGAGAAATAGGGAAAGAAATCAACCTTTTTTTTCTGTATTTAACTTTGACGTTACGCATGAGTCTAAGATGTGGCTTCATAGAGATAAGCCTCTCACAGTTAAGCCTAGTGAGGTTCCTTTACCTCCTTATTTTCCAGATACAAAAACAGTCAGAAATGATGTAGCTAGGAATTATTCAAATATAGAGTTACTAGATATGATGGTAGGTAATTTAATTCAAGAATTAAAAGATGATGGGCTATTTGATAATACTTATATATTTTTCTTTAGTGACCATGGGGGCCCTCTACCAAGGGGGAAGAGGTCTCATTATGAGTCAGGATTAAAAGTACCCATGATTATTAGAGACCCTTATGAAAAGACAATAAGGTATGTTCATGATCAGGTGTCATTTGTTGACCTTGCACCAACAATACTTTCCTTATCTGGTATTAATATTCCTGATCATTTTCAGGGAAGAGCATTTATGGGAGACAAAAAAAATGGAATTTTGAGAGATTATATCTTTGGTTCAGGAGATAGGTTTGATGAGACTTATGACAGAGTAAGAAGTGTAATTTCAAAGAAATTTATTTACGTTAGAAATTACCATATTGATAGACCGGCATATAAGGATGTTTTATATAGAAAAAATATAGACATGACCGATGAGATGTTAGAGCTGTATAAAGAAGATAAACTTAATTCAGATCAAAAATATTGGTACAGGGAATCAAAGACAAAAGAGGAATTTTATCTTAGATCGGACGACCCCCATAGCCTCAAAAACCTAATTTCAGATAAGAGGTATGATATTGAAATAAAGAGGCACAGACTGGCACTTAGAAATTGGCAAGATGAAATTAATGATATAGGTTCAAAACCTGAGAAAAAATATTTAGATAATATGTGGCCCAAGGGAGTACAGCCTAAAAGCAAAGAGCCAGATGTTATTGTGGAAGATAAAATAGTTACTATAAAATCAAATACTAGGGGATCTTCAATTGCTTTTATAATTTCAGATAATGATTTTAAACCTAATCTTGATGATGGATGGAAATTATATCATGAACCATTTAAAGTTAATAAAAGTTATATTTACGTTATGTCTACACGTTTGGGTTTTGAGGATAGCGATATAATTAAAATCAAATTATAGGATATGGTTAGAGTTCTAATTTTATTTTTTTTTCTTTTTTCTTTTAAATCCATCCAAGCCCAGAAAAATATCCTTTTTATATCAGTTGATGACCTGAAGCCTATGTTTAATTCTTATGGTCATGAGGACATGATAACTCCAAATATTGACGCTCTAGCAGCAAAGGGAACTTCGTTTCTTAATACATCAACACAGCAAGCTATATGTGCTCCATCAAGAGCTAGTCTTTTAACAGGTCTTTACCCTGATAATACAAGGGTTTGGGACCTTGAAACACAGATAAGGGACGAGAATCCAAATGTAGTTACACTACCTCAACACTTTAAGGATAATGGCTACTACTCTGTTGGTCTAGGAAAGATATTTGATAATAGGTCAGTAGATAATAACTATGATGGAAATTCTTGGTCAACTCAATTTCTACAAGGTATGCCAAATCAGTATTATCATAGTAACGACGCAGGTAGGTCTGGCTACCAGGATCCTCTAGTTCATCAGGCTATAAATCAATATAATAATTATATCTCTTCGAATAATATAACCTCAACTAATGGTAAGCGAGAGGCCAGAAAACTTTTCCCTTTATCAAAACCATCTACTGAAGGAAATCAAGATTTGCCAGATGACGGATATGTAGACGGAGCAAGAACTAACTATGCATTAATTAAAATGGAGGAAGCTGCTAATTCTGGAAAGCCATTTTTTCTTGCGGTTGGATATACTAAACCCCACCTTCCATTTGTCGCCCCAAATAAATATTGGGATATGTATAATAGAAGCACCATTTCTATTCATCCTGAGCAGGGTAGAGATAATAGTATACCCTCTATTGCTTTCCATAACAATCATGAGTTAGTCAATAATTATTCAGATATCCCATTAAACGGTAATATTACCGTTGATAAACAGAAAGAGTTAATTCATGGGTACAAGGCCTGTGTATCGTATGTTGACGCCCAGGTAGGTATATTACTTTCTAAGCTCGATGAGCTAGGGCTATCTAGTAACACGATAGTTGTTTTGTGGGGAGATCATGGTTGGCACTTAGGAGATCATGGCCTATGGATTAAGCACACAAACTTTGAACAAGCAGTTAGCTCTCCTATGATAATCTATTCACCTGACCATGGGTTAGAAAATAATAAGACATATTCACCGGTAGAGCTTCTAGATATTTACCCAACATTATGTGATCTGGCAGGCATTAGTATTCCAAATGAAGTTGAGGGAAAGTCAATTAAAGAGGTGATGATAGATCCTGGTCATAAGGTAAGACACGCTGCCCTGGCTCAGTACACTCGAATGTCTAATGGTAATAGAGTTATGGGCTATTCACTTAGAGATGAAAGATACAGATACACTAAATGGATTCAGATGGATTACAGAAATGGAGAAAGGTATGGCTCTACCATAGCATGTGAATTTTATGACTATGAAATTGATTACTTTGAGAAGGTAAATAGATGTTCAGATGATACATATTCAGATATTATTGCTAGTTTTGAATTGGAGTTTAAGAGAAGGAATATAGCTCAGAATTCACCTTCTAATTTTATATCTATAACAACTTGTGGGCAGTCATATACTGCACCTGATAATAGTGTCTACTCCGAGAGTGGTATATATACGGCTACACTTGTGGCAGAGAATGGTATGGATAGTGTCATAACCATAGAGTTAATATTAGATGGACAACTTTCAGATAATGTCTATATATCTGACGGACAACTCATTGCCGAACAACAAGAGTCCAGTTACCAGTGGTACAGTTGTTCAGATAACTTGCCTGTTGATGGTCAAAACTCAATCTCTTTTCAGCCAGAGGAATCTGGTATCTACTATGTGATCATAAGTCATCCAGATTGTGGTGAGGTTCAGTCTGAGTGTGTGTCATTTAATCAAGTTCTATCAACTGAAAAAGAAAAGTTGAATAATTACAACTTATTCCCAAATCCTGTTGGTGAAACACTGAATATAGATCTAGATAGGTCATATGAAAATATATCCCTTAAATTAATTGATGTTTCTGGTAAGGTTTTCTTAAAGGGAAGCTATAAGAATAAATCAAAAATTAAATTGGACGTATCAAATTTAAAAGGCCAATTTGTCTTTTTAATTAGCATAGATGGTAATGAACAGAGAAAAACAAGTTTAATTATTCAATAGCATCAACAGAAATTCTCCAGTTCTTTACAAGCTCGTGTAATTCATTTTTTTTGTCAGGCATTATCTCTGATAAATTTTTACTTTCACTCTGGTCCTCAATTATATTATACAACTCAACTCTTCCCTCTCTATAAAAGTCTAATAACTTATAATCCCCCAATCTTACTGTTGTATTTGCTAAGTCACCAGTACTTTTAGGTCTTGGTCTTGGAGAGTGCCAGAAGATAGGTCTCTTACTATTATCTTGAAACTTACCGACTAACGATTTTGAGAAACTTACTCCGTCTAGGTGTTTATCTTTCATCTGATTATACCCTATAAGCTCTAGTAATGTTGGGAAATGATCTGTACCCGTTACTACAGTATTTGACCATCCTTGTTGAATTACATCTTCCCAGACTACAAAAAGTGGAACTTTAATACCGCCTTCGTAATTATGTCCTTTCCCTCCCCTTAGAGGTAAATTAGAGGTTGCAAGTGGTCTGTTGTTACCCCTGTTAGAAAGCCCTCCGTGGTCGGAAGTGAAAACTATAATTGTATTATCATATAAGTTATTTTCTCTTAAAAATTTTAATACCCTACCTAGGTTATTATCTAGATTTTCAATCATTGCAGCGTAGATGTGATTGTCTTGTCTCAATTTTGTTTCACCGGTTGTTTTCTCGAATGAGAAAGGATTTTCAAGCTCATGTCCTTTATAAATCTTGTCAGCTTTTGATTTATATTTTTTCTCTAGATCTGCTTTTCCCTCAAAAGGGGTATGTACCTCGTAATGTGATAAGTATACGAAGAAGGGTTTATTATTGTGACTATCTATATAATTTTCCCCCAGCCAATTCAATGTTAAGTCGGTGAGCTGATCTGTAATGTGGTAACCCTCTTCAACTTCAGGCAGTTTAGTTATGTCTGGAGCATTTTCATTGCCCTTTCCCCTCTTCTGAATATTATAAGGATAAAAATATGATTTAGGAACACCTGAGTCCCCCCCTCCATAATTTTTATCAAAACCTTGATCCTCAGGTGATGATCCTCTATTCCCTCTGGACAGGTGCCATTTACCTGCAATAAATGTTGAGTAACCGTTGTCACTCAATGCCTCAGCTATTGTATATTCTGATTCATTAAGTTGGGAGCCAGGACCAGGACTTTTAGTTCTTGCTGGATACCTACCAGTCATTATGCCGTACCTTGAGGGAACACATCTTGGGTGTGATGAGTAAGCACTTCTAAACTTCATTCCTCTCTTGGAAAGAGAGTCTATGTTTGGTGTCTCATAGAATTTTGAGCCTTGGTATCCCACATCTAACCAACCTAAATCATCTACAAGAAAAAAGAGAATATTTGGTTTTTCAGATTCAGGTTTAGCTTTGGCACAACCTATATTTATAAAAAATACAAGTAAAAAAATTCTTAAGACCATTTGATATTTTAGATTGTTTACATAAATGTAATCTTTTACCATTCTTTTAACATTTTTTCTTTCTTTTTTTTTCTTTATATATACTTTAGATTTACAAAAAGCATAGTTAATGCATATCCATACCAAATACTTAATTCTATTACTAGTATTGTTTACATCATGTAAGAGTCCTAAAAGTTCTTCCTCTGAAAATTCTCCTAACATAATTTTTATTTTTGCTGATGATCTAGGCTATGGAGACCTAAGC
>CEOK01032947.1_pt1 | contig 12207 bp, 4 predicted proteins | sample 427001 | NCBI WGS metagenome assembly CEOK01 (sample SAMEA2591108, study PRJEB7988) | marine metagenome | isolation source: saline water (ENVO:00002010), including | reverse complement strand
GAGCCACAAACAGGCGCTGGCACTGGTGAAGGAGCACCAACTGGCATCAATAGACCAGGATACTCCACTAGACCAGCGAATTTATCCAGTTTACAATCAGACACAGGTGACGTTCAAGTTGATGCAGACAACACAGGCAGTAATGTAACTAAAGTACCAGTGGGCAGTAATATATCAAGAAAGTTTAAAACTCCAGGAGCAGGAGGTTTTGATCCAGGAGGTTTTGATTTTACAGGATTACCAATTCCGAAAATTAGCATTGACACAGGTGGATATTATTATAGTGATCAACAACTCCAGTTTTTAAGAGATGTAGGAATTCCTCCTGATCCATCGAGGATAAGAAATGGCAACTAATAGACGAGAAATATTTAAAGACGTCACCAAGCGTATTGCACAATTTCCAGGCCCATATGTAGGATATGTAAAAAATCCAGGAGACTTGAACAGGATGGGACGATTGTTTGTGTTTATTCCTTCACTACATGGTGAATATGATGAGACCAATAAGCAACAAGAGAATCAACTAATACCAGTCAGCTACTGTTCACCTTTTGCGGGACAAACTCCTTTGAGTGAAACCACAGAAGGCAATCGCGAATTTGCCAACACACAAAAATCTTATGGTTTTTGGATGGTACCACCTGACATTGACACAAAAGTGCTTGTGATGTTTGCTGATGGAGACATCAACTCAGGATATTGGATGGGATGTGTGTATGAAGATTTCATGAATCATATGACTCCGGGCATTGGCGTAAGCAATCCTGATAAGTTTGTAGGCACCCCATCTGAGATAGAAGAATACTATTCACAACTAAGTTTGTCACAAGTGCCTGTGGCAGAAGCACAAAGAAAAGGCGAATCTATCAATGTTGCCAACCTTAATACAGATTTAGATCGTGATACTGCATTTTCTGTGCGGCCTGCTCACACACCATCCACTCAATCTTTAATTGCACAAGGTTTAATCACTGACAATGTCCGTGGTACAACTACATCCTCTGCAAGACGTGAAAGTCCATCTCAAGTGTTTGGCATATCAACTCCTGGGCCAATAGATTTTGAAGGCCAACAAACACGTAAAAGAGAGTCAATCAATAGGCATGGAAGAATTTTTACTGATGCAAACGATCAATTTGCTTTCAACAAAGTTGCACACTCTAGATTAGGTGGAAACACATTTGTAATGGATGACGGAACTCCTGTTACACGTGAGGGCACAACAAATTTAACAGACATAGAAAATGAATTGATAAGATTACGTACACGTTCAGGTGCACAGGTATTACTACACAATTCCAAGGACGTCGTATACATAATCAACAGTTCGGGCACAGCATGGATTGAATTTACACAAGATGGAAAAATGGATGTGTACGCCAAAGACAGTGTAAGCATACACACAGAAAATGATATGAACTTTCGTGCAGACAGAGATATCAACTTAGAAGCAGGAAGAAATGTCAACATCAAAGCCATTAAGTCCGCAGGAGCACCAGGCCAAGATTCAGGCGGCCGTGTGCATATTGATGCAGGCGCCAATTATGAACTAGTCATAGGCACTGACGGATTGATCAAAGCAGGAGCAAACATCAAAACATTTGCAGGCACAGATTTCAATGTGAACACTGGAAATGAAATACATTTTAACACATCAGGAAAAGTATCAAGTTCGGTCACAGCAAGTTTAGCCACACATGGCACCTCCGATCTAACATCTATCATGAAACGTATTCCAACACAAGAACCATGGACAGACCATGAAGACAAAAAGCGTGAAGATGTAACTTCAAATAAAACAGATAGAGAGATTCAATAATGCCACTGGCGGCACGACAAGGCGACACTGTAACCACAGGCCATGCATGTGACACTACAACCACATTGGCACAACCAGGACAGTCTTCTGTGTTTGTAGTTGGCAAAAATTGGTGTAGATTAGGTGACCTCACTGTGGCACATGATATTCCAGTGGACGAAGAATGTGTAGCTCACACAGCTGCCATCACCGGATCCAGTAACACAGTGTTTGTTGTTGGAGTAAAATGTGCAAGAGTTGGAGATGGTGCAGATGCCGGATCAATATCGGCATCGACACAGGACTCAGTTTTTGCAGGTTAAATATAACAAATGGCAGTAGTATCATACAAAGATCAAAAAAGAACTAAAGTTACACAAAAAACACAGGTGTTCAGTGGCTTCTCAACACAAGGCAGAGAATTCAAAAATCCAAAACTGTACGACATTGAACTGGTTAAACAAGATCTATTGAACCATTTCAACATACGCAAAGGGGAAAAGTTGGAAAATCCAGAATTCGGCACTAACATTTATGCGTACATTTTTGATCCCTTAGATGCAGATACCAAAAACACAATCATACAGGAAGTAGAAGATGTTGTTACATACGATCCAAGAGTGCAACTGGATCAAGTTGAAGTCAATGAATTTGAACATGGCGTTCAAGTCAGAATATCATTGTTGTACATTGGATATGGCATTGGTGAAAACATTGATCTATTGTTCGATAATCAACAAGGGTTGTTAACAGGCCCATCATCTTTCTATCCTGCCAACACAACAAATTAAAGTAGCATTTAATTTTATCAATAAATAATTGCAATGGCATCAACCAATCGTCAAAACTCTTTACTTGCCACAAGAGCATGGCAAAGAATATACAGAACTTTCCAACAAGCAGACTTCAAATCGTATGATTTTGACACCATTAGACGTACCATGATCGATTACATAAAATTGAACTATGCTGAGTCTTTCAATGACTTTATTGAATCATCAGAGTATGTAGCACTCATTGATCTAATCGCTTATGTGGCACAGTCAATATCTTATAGAGTTGACTTAAATGCTAGAGAAAACTTTATTGACCTTGCTGAAAGAAAAGAATCAGTTTTGAGACTTGCAAGGCTTATATCATATCAACCCAAAAGAAATATAGCTGGTTCCGGATTCTTAAAAATTGATGCTATTTCAACAACAGAATCTGTTTTCGATTCTTCCGGAAACAATTTGGCCAACACTGCCATATTATGGAGCGATGTGACAAATGACAACTGGCAGGAACAATTTAATGCAGTATTAAATGCATCTTTTCCACGTGAACAGTTTGTAGGTAAGCCAACAGCAAAAGATACAATTAGCGGAGTGCCAACAGAACAGTATAGAATAAATGGAAACAATCTATCTGAACCAATATTCCCTTTCTCTAAGAATATAAATGGCGTCAATATGGACTTTGAAATAGTACCTGCTTCTTTTTCCAACAACACATTTTTATATGAAGAAGCACCTATCCCTGGCAACTCATTAAGTTTAATTTATAAAAATGACAACAAAGGATTCCAATCAAACAATTCAGGATATTTTGTCCACTTTAGACAAGGCTCTATTAAAACACAGGATTTTTCTGTAACTAATTCCGCTCCTAATACAATTGTTTCTATCACAGAAAACAACATCAACAATGATGATGTGTTTTTGTTTAAATTAGATCAAAACAACTTAATAGAACAAAGATGGACCAAAGTACCTGCTATTACAGGAAACAATATAATTTACAATTCGTTGGAAAATAATGTTAACAACCAATATGCTGTAGTTACAAAAGCAAACGACCAAATTGACTTAGTATTTTCAGATGGAGTGTATGGCACACTACCACAAGGAAATTTTAGATGTGTGTTTAGACAAAGCAATGGACTAAGTTATCAAATACAACCAACTGACATGCAGAACATAACAACCAATATTGATTATGTTTCTAGAAACGGACAAGCCAATACACTTACAATTGTTGCATCTCTGAAAAGCACAGTAACAAACGCATCTGCATCTGAATCTGTGCGTGACATCAAAACACAAGCACCACAAAGTTATTATTCAAACAATAGATTAATTACTCCTGAAGATTATCAAATTGTTCCTAAAATTCAAAATCCATCTGTAGCTAAAATTAAATCTCAAGTAAGGACAGCATCAGGTGTATCAAGATTCTTGGACATAGTAGATCCAACTGGAGTATATTCACAAACAGATGTAATAGCAGATGATGGCATGTTGTACCAAGAAGAAGACACAGAATCATTTGACTTCCAATTCTCAACCAATGATGATATCAGTAAAGTCATTGTTAATCAACTTGATGATGCGATCAAGTCAGCATCACTAAGACAGTTTTACTATAAAAATTATCCAACACTAACAGCAAGTAACATTACATGGAACAAGTCAACACAAACTACAAACCAAGTCACTGGATACTTCACGGATGGTAGTCCAGTTGCAGTAGGATCTTCAACCACATCCAACTTGCGATACGTTACAGAAGGCTCCTTGGTTAAATTTACAGCACCCGCTGGCAATCATTTCATGTTGAGCAACGGCACACTAATGACAGGCACTGGAGGACACACTGGATCATCAGATATTGCATGGGCAAAGATAGTGTCAGTGACAGGTGACGGCAGTAACAGTGGCGCAGGCAATCTTGCAAATGGCAATGGCCCAATTGTCCTGAATGACTTGATACCATCCACAGCAATATTATCAGAGATTATACAAAATTTAAACACCACACTGACAACTACATTACAAAATACAATTATAGAACAAGTGGGATTATACAACAATTTTGGACTAGGATATGATGTAGACACAGCATCTTGGTACTACATTGCTGAAGATGATTTGAACACTGGTGCTTTTGATTTAGACAATGCAAAAAACACAACCAGTGCCAATCTTGATGCATCATGGCTAATAAGATTCTCAACTAATGGAGTTTCATATACTGTGTTCAATCGTGCAACAAAATACATTTTTGAATCATTTTCAAGGAACAAATTTTACTTTGATGAGTCTGTAAAAATTAATGATCCTGAGACTGGCCTACTTATTAAAGACAAAATTAGAGTGTTGAGATCAAATGTTGGACCTGATTTTTACACAAGTTTAAAATATGACTATGATTGGCAGATTGTTAAAAATGTGCTAGGAGAAGATGGATATGCAGATACCAGAAAAATGCAGGTTGGATTTTTTGATAGTGACGATGACGGTGCTGTGGACAATCCTGAACTATTTGATATAATTGTTGCACCACTATCAGATGTTTTGAACAAATATGTTTTTTTTAAAGAAGCAACTGAAAATGGAATCACAGTATATAATCCAGTTACAAATGCAGACTTTGTGGTGGCAGCTGCTGAAACTGATATTGACGATGCAAGTGTGTATCCAAATGGACAATTATTTTATTTTTATAACGCTGACGAATTCAAACAATATAATAGCACCACAGACGCCACAGCAGTAGTCACTGGATACAGAGCAAGAATAGGAAGACAAGACATTTTATACAATTACAAACATGGCGCTCCAAGATCAAGAAGAATTGATCCAGCAGTTTCAAATTTAATTGATGTATACATGATTACAAAAACATATGACACAAGTTTGAGACAATGGCTTGCTAACAATCAAGTAACAACCAAACCAACTGCGCCAACACTGTTTGACTTAGAAAATTCTTATCTGTCAAATCTAGACGAATACAAAAGTGTATCTGATGAGATTGTAATTAATCCAGGAGAATATAAACTTGTGTTTGGACCTGGAGCAAATGCTGAACTACAATGTCAATTTAAAGTTGTAAAAAATGCAAACACGAATGTTTCAGACAACCAAATTAAATCATCTGTAATCAATGCAATTAACACTTATTTTTCACTTGAGCTTTGGGACTTTGGTGATAAGTTTTATTTCACAGAATTAGCTGCCTACATACACAATCAACTTGCTCCGGATTTATTGAGTGTGGTCATTGTACCAGCACAGAGCACAAATGGTTTTGGATCTCTCTTCCAAATTAATTCGGAAGACAACGAAATATTAATTTCATCCGCCACAGTGGATAATGTAGAAATTATTTCATCTATCACCGCTGATAAACTAAAAGCCACCGGCACAGTGGTTACATCATCCACTGCGGCCACAAGTACAACATCCACTGTTGCCAGCGTTAGTGATACCACAACGACAACCACTGCTACAACTACACCAAGTGCATCTACCACAACAACAACATCAAGCACTTCATCATCCAGCAGTTCAGGCAGTAGTGGAGGTTATTACTAATGGCCACATCCAGTAGAAAATCATCTGATTTACTTCCTGAAATATTCCAAACAGAACGTAACAAAAAGTTTTTAAGTGCAACTATTGATCAATTGGTCGAACCAAGCAAACTAGAAAAATTATCTGCATATGTCGGACAAAGATACACACCTTCGTATAGATCATCTGATGTGTTTTTGGATGAAGTAACACAACAACGACAAAACTATCAATTAGAGTCCACAGTGACCTATAAGAGTGATGGATCCAATATAGACTACGCACAACAATACATTGACTTTGTGAATGAAATTGAAGCACAAGGCGGATCAAGTGCCAAGCATGATAGATTGTTTGATCAACAACACTATGCCTATGCGCCACCAATTGATGCTGATAAGTTTGTGAACTATAGACAATACTATTGGCTGACTGACAAATTATCAGCAGTGTCTATTGCAACAGGTGAAGGCGCCACCACAACATTTGGTGTTGGATCTAAAGGATTTGAATCATGGACATTCACACACAAGTCAACTGATAATCCCGACCTGATTGTGTATAAAGGTAACACGTATAATTTTGATGTGTCGGCATTGGGTAAGAATTTTTGGATAAAAACAAAGCCTGGCACCGGCACTGACAATGGATTTGATAGCGTGTACGTGGACAACAACGGAACAGATAATGGCACAGTCACATTGCGTGTGCCAGCTGCTGATTCTTCAACTACTAATCCAAATGTTTTATATTATCAATGTGAAGAACACAGCGAAATGCTTGGTCGAATAATTATCCAGGATCTGGATGATCATAAATTTAATCCCGAAGAAGCAATTTTGGGTGTGCTTGGATACACTGACAACACAGGTTTTGCACTGTCAAGCGGCATGCAAATTACATTTCCGTCTACAATAAATTCAACTTATGCCAGCAACACTTATTATGTTGAAAATGTAGGCAAGTACATTATTCTTAAAAAAGACACTGAACTAGAAGTTGTGGAAACTTATACAGACAATACTGCCGCTGATTATTGGACAATCAATAGAGGATCAGATGACGGCAACGCATGGTCAAGATACAATAGATGGCATCATATTGATGTAATCAACTCAGTGGCAACCAAAAACAATACCACTATTGCATTGACTGAAACTTTGAGAGCAAAAAGGCCTATAATTGAATTTATACCAGGTCTTGAACTTTATAATCATGGACTTAATCATACCATAGTTGATGTAATTGATACTACACAAACAGATGCATTTTCCCGAGTGCAAGGCACAGCAGGATACATTGCTGATGGAGTCAGTCTAACAACAGGCACCACTGTGTTGTTTACAGCAGATCCGGAACAACGTGACAAAATATACACAGTTGAACTTTTAACACTGACTGATTCCACACAAATTGTATACCTACAGTTGGCACAAACAATTACCGCCACACAAGATCTATCTGTGACTGCAAGAAGTGGAACCAACAACAAAGGCAAAACATATTGGTTCAACAACAATGCTTGGAGTTTTGCACAACAAAAAACAGCAGTGCAACAAAAGCCATTGTTTGATGTGTACAATTCAGACAGCACAGGCAGACACAATAGTTTGTCTGACACAACAACATTTCCTGCATCCACTTTTGCTGGGTCAACACTGTTTGAGATTGCCACAGATTCATCACAAGGAACTCCAGACACAGTGTATGGCACCAACGTGATATATGATCGGATTGGTTTGATCAATGATATACGGGTCAATGACACTTTTAATTCTGATACATTTACATACACATCTGGATCAACCATAGTCACAGGCAACATCAGATCACATCATTTTCATGTGCAAAGAACAAATATTGTAGAAGATTCAACTCCTGATTACGGATTCACTTCCATGAACAATTGGAAAACACTTGTAAACAGTAGTCCACAAAAAATTGTGCAAGTATACAAAGCACAAAAAGATGAAGAATATTTTTTAATTGACCAATACAAAAACACAAACACATTATCTGATCTAGTTGTAGAAGTATTAATTAATGGAGTTGAATCAACAAATTACAGCCTAAGCACAATTAATCAATCCAAGTATGTGCAGTTGACCACAAAAGCCTCTGCAGATGATATTATTACTGTGAAGGCATACTCTAACACTGGTACTCCTTCGGGCAAAGGATTTTATGAACCATCCATTGCTTGGCAAAAAAATCCTCTTAATGAAAATGTAACTCAACTTACACTTGGAGATATAATTGACCATTTTACCTCTGCCAGTCAACAGATGCCTAATTTCACAGGCACATCTATTGGATCTAATAACAGTAGGGACATCAACACTCCATTCCAATATGGATCTGTGATCCTGCAACATTCAGGATCAGTGCCATTAGCATCTGTATTTCTAAAAGACTCTGTAATGAACATTCCAAAAGCAATGAGATTTGCAGGCAGAGAGTATGAAAAATTTAAAAATCAACTGATCGATAATGCCAATAATATATCACTGGATGACACAGATGAAAAAAATCTTGATAGGTTACTGAGATCAATAAATGCAAACAAAAGTTCTACATTTCCTTTTTATAAAAGTGACATGTTGGGATATGGCGATGACAAAACAACACTAACATACACAGTAACCGAAACTGCATTAAACTATTATCCTATTTCCACACTGTTTACTTTAACTACACTAAGTGAAAAGGCAGTTTATGTGTATCTCAATGACACACAATTGGTTCATGACAAGGACTATACATTTACCACAACTGATGATTCTTCAAATCAAGTGGGCATAGAAGTTGCTGTAAGTTTAGCAGTTGGTGATGTGCTTAAAATTGTGGAGCACAACAACACCTTTGCATCATACATTCCACCTACTCCAGCCAAACTAGGATTGGCATCAAAATATAAGCCTGAAATATATTATGATACATCATATCAATCTGAAGATTCTTCAGTCAATGGAATACAAGTGCTTAGAGGACATGATGGATCAATTACAGTTGCGTACAATGACTTCCGTGACAACATATTATTAGAATTCGAAAAAAGGATTTACAACAATATAAAAACACAGTACAACGCTGATATCATAGACATCAATCCAGGATTTTTCAGAGACAGCAGTTACACAGACATCGAATATCAAAAGTTTTTCACAAGGGACTTTTATGTGTGGACTGGATCTAATGCTGTGGATTACACAACCAACACAACATTTGATTCCGGCAACGACTTTACATTTAATTACAGCAACAACAACAATTCAATTGATGGCACTGCATTAAGCGGGTATTGGAGAGCCATATATAAAAAATGGTACGACACAGATACACCACACACTACTCCATGGGAAATGTTTGGCTTCACCGAAAAGCCAGCATATTGGGATGACAGATATGGACCAGCTCCATACACATCAGGCAATGAAGTTTTGTGGAACGATGTAGTCGATGGATTCATTGCAGGAGGCAGTAGAAAAGGTTACTACAAAAAATATGCTCGCGGCACAAACTTCTTGTCTGTGATACCTGTGTCAAGCACTGGAGATCTTTTGCCTCCAACCAATGCTGGTTTACTCTCAAACACTACACTCACACTTGGATCAACATCTGCCAATTGGAAGTTTGGTGATGAATCGCCAATTGAAACTGCATGGCGTAGATCCTCAACTTACAGATTTATTGAACAGATTGCAAAATTTTTAGCTCAGCCAGCTCAATATGCTGGATTGCTATTTGATTACTCAAGAATTGAACAAACCTTTTTCGGCGGAGACTTTGTGTATGAAAACGGATTAAGAACATCTCCGTCAGGACTTAGACTGCCCACTGGTACAAATCTTACTGCAGGATACATCAACATTTTATATGATTATGTCACACAGTTAGGATATTCTCCAGACACATACATTGCCAACCGATTAGATAATTTAAACGTACAGTTAAGTTACAAAATGGGTGGCTTTACTAACAAAAATAATTTACAAGTTGTCATTGGGGCAGTTTCTCCAAGTTCAACAAATAAAAGTGTATTTTTGCCACAAGAAAATTATCAACTACTGTTGTACAAATCAGCTCCAGTCGTAACCAGTAACTATTCTGGAGTAATTGTTGAGAAGAGCAGTGGAGGATATAAAATAAGTGGATATTCAAACTATGATAGGACTTTTACAATTTATTCGCCAGTCCAAAACAACAATTTTACTAACATACGCATAGGAGCAACAACAGAATCATTTAGCCTTTGGCAAGCAGGTGGATTTTATGTCAAAGGAGCAATTGTAAAAAATGGCTCTGTATTTTATCGTGCAAATGACAACGTCAGCAGTGGACAAACTTTCAATGAAGACAATTGGTCTGAAATAGGCGCCGCACTGCCACTAAAAGGTGGTGTTGTTGTGCAGAAATACAAAATATATGAACCAACTACCACAACAGTTACATATGGTACTGAATACAAAACAGTGCAGGAGGTTGCAAACTTTTTGTACGGGTATTCACAATATTTGGAGACACAAGGTTATGTGTTTGATGAATTTTCCAAAGAACTTGATCTACCTCTCAATTGGGACCTTTCCACAAAAGAATTTTTATTTTGGACCACCCAGAATTGGAACACTGGTTCTGTAATTACTTTATCCCCTGCGTCTAAACAATTAAAATTTGTAAAAGAAAATACAGTTGTTGACGATCTTACAGCAGGAGATCAATTCTACACTGTGCTTCAACAAGATGGATTGCCGATTAACAGCAACAATTTGTCTACTAATCGTTTAGATGGTACATTCACACTTGCTACCAACCCAGATGAAGATGGAATATACAACGCAGACATCAAAGCAGTGCAAAAAGAACATTTGTTAGTGTTGGATAATGCAACAAGTTTTGGAGATTCTGTGTTGAATCTAAAAACAGGTGCAAGACAAGATAGAATAAAATTAGTTGGTTTCAGAACAGCAGACTGGAATGGTGACATATATTCTCCAGGAAGTGTTATTGATAGAGCAATTATTTTCGATTGGACTAGCAACACAGATTATAAAATTGGAGATGTTGTAATTTTACAAAACAAAACTTATGTTGCAACTGTGAATCATACATCCGGCACAACCTTTGATGCTAGTAAATTTAGGCTGAAGGAAAATACACCCTCAGCAGATTTATTTCCAAACTGGGACGCCAAGGCAGAATCGTTCAGGGATTTTTACAGTTTAGATACAGATAACTTTGATGCTGTGCAACAAGAATATGCACAACATTTGATCGGTTATCAAAAACGTAGTTACTTTGAAGATCTTGGCCTGGATGAACTGACCCAATACAAGTTTTATCAAGGTATGATCAAAGACAAAGGTACTATGTTGCCTATCAAAAGATTCAAAAGTTTAGAACAAGCCAACCAAAGCAACACCTATGATGTGTTTGAAGAATATGCGTTTAGAGTTGGCGAGTATGGAGGACATCGAACACTAGGTGAACATGAGTTTACGGTTGATGAAGAAAAGCACCTACAACAAAAACAAGTTTATCAAATCACTGATGACGCAAAGGCTGATACTGATGTTGTAATCAATGTTAGCAAAAGTGATCTAATAAAAAGGCCTGTTGACTTTTCAACATCCATTTTTCCAACCATTACATATTCATCCAACAACACACCACAATCAATATTTGAATATCCTATTGCAGGATATGTAAGACAATCACAAGTAAACACAACCATCTACAATGAAGCAGAATTGTTAAACATATCTGCAGTAAATCTCATTGAAGGCTTTACGGTATGGATTGCAAACACTTTAGTCGGTGACTGGGATGTGCGTAGATTCAATATTCTAAATTTAAACATTGTTGATTACATACAGTTTGATGACAAACTACAATTTAGATGTGCATCACCACATGGCCTACAAGCTAATGAATACATTGGCATAACAAATTTTGGATCACTTGCAGACGGTGTGTACCAAGTGGCTACAACTGCTGACAGCACCGACAACATTTATAATTTTACTGTAACATACACAGACACAGTTGATAGTAGTTTAAGCAGAGGAGTGG
>CEOK01113464.1_pt1 | contig 12210 bp, 11 predicted proteins | sample 427001 | NCBI WGS metagenome assembly CEOK01 (sample SAMEA2591108, study PRJEB7988) | marine metagenome | isolation source: saline water (ENVO:00002010), including | reverse complement strand
CCCCGCTTACGCGGGGTGTTTTTTGTTTAAGGCTTCTTGACTTTACGGGAGTCAAAACGTAGTATCAAAAAGCTCAACAAAAGGAGGATCTCATGAGATCAAGAGCAATTTTGGGGATTACTGGTGCTTTGGCGCTTTCTCTCTCCGTTTCCACTGCAGGCGCAAGCTTGCAGGAATCTATCATCGTTGAAACAGAACCAGCAGCGACTCCAATTCCTTCGCAAGAAGAAATTCAGGTCGCTGCAGTGTGTTATGTCGAGAATGATCTCGGCGGTCGATGGTGGTGGAACCATCCGAACGTGTACATTGCACAGAACAATGCTATGCGGCTGTGTCGCCAAAACACACCACCGTATGGAACGTGCTACCACGTCGGATGTGGATGAGACATCTTATCTTGTCCACAAATAAGAGCGGATGACGATTTTTATTATCGTCATCCGTTTTCTATTTCTTCTTTTTCCGTTCTGTTTCTGTAAGATACTGTTTTCGTAAACGAATAGCGTCTGGCGTAACTTCTAGATATTCATCATCGCGCATAAATCCCATTGCCTTCTCAAGAGTAAGGTCAAGTGGTGGAGTAATTTTAATATTTTCATCTGAACCTGAAGCACGCATGTTAGTAAGCTGTTTTCCTTTAGTTGGGTTTACCATCATATCTTCACCCTTTGAAGTATTCCCCACAACCATACCTTCATATACTTCAGTTGTTGCACCAATGTACAACGCCCCGCGCTCTTGAAGATTGGCGAGCGAAAAACCAAGTGCCTTTCCTGTAGCCATAGAGACCATAGAACCAAGTTCTGTTTTTTGAATTTCACCTGCATATGGACCAAATTGACTAAAAATTGAAGTCATAATCCCCTCTCCTTTTGTATCAATAACTAATTCATTACGGTAGCCAAGAAGACCTCGAGTTGGCACTTCAAACGTAAGGCGCACTTCCCCATGCTCTTGCCCCATGCTTGTCATTACGCCTCGTCGTTTACCAAGCTTTTCGATAACAGAACCAGAAAACTGCTCTGGGACTAAAATACTGACATCTTCGTATGGTTCGTGCTTTTTCCCTTCGACTTCTTTGAAAATTACTTCTGGTTGCGACACAGCTAGCTCGTACCCTTCACGACGCATATTTTCAATAAGAACTGCAAGGTGGAGTTCTCCACGTCCGTATACTTTCATGCGTCCTCCTTCAGTAAACTCAACACGAAGTCCTACGTTGATTTCAAGTTCTTTCTCAAGTCGCTCCCGAATCTGTCGTCCGGTTACATATTTACCTGAACGACCAGCAAAGGGCGAGTCGTTTACAAACATAAACAAAGAAATAGTTGGTTCATCTACAGTAATTGCAGGGAGTGCAGTTCCCCCTTCTTCGTTAAGTAATGTTTGCCCAATGAAAATCTCAGGAATCCCCGCAATCATTACAATATCTCCGGCGCTTGCTTCAGATACTTCTTTCTTCTCAATACCTTCAAAGGTGAAGAGCTTCACAATCTTCCCCTTAAATTGCTTTCCTTCTGCATCCTTAATAAAGAGTTCTTGTGTGTCTTTAATGGTACCGTCGTAAATGCGTGCAATACCCATTCGTCCAAGAAAGTTATCGTATGCAAGATTAAATACCTGTGCAGAGAGCGGCTTATCTTTTAGGTTTTCTCCTGAAGCTGCAGGTACTTTTTCGAGAATAACATCAAGAATTGGATTCAGGTCTACTGCACTATCATCCATAGTTCGCTTTGCCACACCGTCACGCCCAATAGCGTAGAGCGTTGTAAAATCAAGCTGCTCATCGGTTGCTCCAAGGTCTAAGAAAAGCTCGTATACCAACTCTTCTGCTTTATCAACGTCCGCAGCTGGTTTGTCAATTTTATTTAAAATAAGGATTGGTTTAAGCCCAAGCTCAAGCGATTTCTTTAACACAAACTTCGTTTGCGGCATAGGACCCTCTGCTGCATCCACCACAAGAAGCACTGAATCGATTGAGCGCAGTACACGCTCTACTTCTGAGCCGAAATCGGCGTGACCTGGAGTATCGAGGATATTTATCTTTGTATCCTTGTAGTACACACTGGTGTTTTTGGCATAAATAGTAATTCCTCGTTCTTTTTCAAGATCGTTAGAGTCCATAGAAACACCCTCTTTTACTGTTCCTGTTTGTGCAAGAATAGCATCAGTAAGAGTTGTCTTACCGTGGTCAACATGGGCAATAATTGCAATGTTTCGTATTTCCATAAAAAAACTCCGCCTCAGCGAATTTGTGGCACAACTATAGCGTATGTGAGCACTTTTATCAACGCAAAATTGTATAGAAAAAGCCGCGTCCCGAAGGGCGCGGCTACTTTTGTTTTGCTACTCTTTTGTGAAGAGTAGCCATTTGATAGAAACGATAGTGGGGCCAAGTAGAAAGAAGAGAGTAATTGCTAAAAGCAACGGCTCTTCAAACCACACTACACGATAGTATGATCCCAGCAAAGAGAAGAGTACTAAAAATGCAACAGCTGCACTAATAGACTCAAACATACCTCCTTTGTACATCTCAGAACGAAGGAGGATGCCCCACCCCAAGAATATTGAAGTGAGCAAAATTACCACGAGCCACACCCCTACCTCATCGAGCCCCCGAGGGAGCAGAAAAGTCCAAGCGTAAACCAGCAACAATACCGCTGCTGAACCAATTTTAGCGTATCTCATTTCTCCTCTCCTTACCTATTTAGGGAGTTTATCTTCTATATAGAAGCATCTCACTTAAATGCCCATCTGTCAATATAGACAGGTATTGAAACAACTAGACGCCGTAAAAGCTACTGTCCTTGGTCGGTAGTGTTCTGCTGCGTAGTTGTTGGCGTTTCTTCGGGTGTCTCCTGTTGCTCCTCTGGAGTTTCTACTTTACTTCCACGAGCGGCCTCTTTTTGTGATCTTTTGTTAATCTTCTCTCTTTGCTTCGCGATAAACTCTCGTAGAAATTCATCCATCTGTTGTGGGCTAAGCGTCTTTCTTCCAATAAACGTACCTTTCAGCCATCTCGCGACGTTAACTTGGAATCTTTGGGTTCTGAAGTCGAAAGAAGCACTAATTCCTGGAGTGCCTTTCGAACTTTCGTACAGCTTATGCAGCCGACTTGCATACTTACGGACTTCACTCTGCCGCACTGCTGCCGTTGGCACTATGCGCTCACTACTTGGCTTGAAGAGCTCATTTATCTGTTTCAATCCATCATGTGTATCAGCTCTCGAACTCTTCAACTCTTCTTCAACTTCAACAGCACGCAAATGAGCAAGATACTGATTCCAACCTTCCTTTATCTTACTTTCAATCTCCGCTTCACTTGAGCCTGCCTCGATTAGCTGTACAGATATGCTTTTGCGCTGATCGGCTTTTGCTCGTTTAAGCAGCTCTGCTTTCTTAGCAGGTATTTCAACCTTTTCGCTTGCCTCATAAAGCTTATCCCATACGGCATTATATGCAGCAAGAAGTTTCTTATCATTATTATGAGCACCAGGTTTAAAATTGTACGACCCTTTAGAAACAGCCTTCCATAAGTGTGTACCAACAAGGTTCTTTCCAATATTTTCTGCAATGTTTTTATTCTTATCAACAGCTCCAACAAGAATGTCACTGATTTGAACTGACTCCCTAACAATTACAGGTGCATTTCTATCCTTTCCTGAACGCACAACAATTTCTACAGAAGCACCTTCACCATCACCATACGTTGTAACTGGAGTTGTTTCTACATGATACGATCCAAAGAATTCTTTATTAATAGCATTCTGGAAACTTCCCTTAGTACTCTCCACGACGCTGGTTACAGCTGAAACTCGCTTATCTAAACGATCCTTAGTTTGTTGATCAAGAGGAGTGTCAGACTGCGGTCTCTCGTTGAGATATTTATTAGCTTCTTTAAAAATTTCCTCAAAATATCCCTCATTCGCCTCAAATGCACGTTCCCGATCGTCACTACCTCTATATACCCGTAATAAATCTTGTACCGTTTTCTTCATCATCGAAGCTGTCACAATGTCTCCTTTCTGGCGAATAGAAAGATTCTTCGGTTTTAAATACTTTGACTTAAATGCGCCTTCAAACCTCTTGTCAATGTAAGAACTATGCAGCGGATTTCGCGTTATACCTTGATAAATTGTATTTATCCGAGCATTGTTCCTGTTCAACTTTGCCTGATTCTCTTTGATACTCTTTTTAATATTTTCTACAACACTACCCTCCTCAGCTGCGGTCATAAGCTGAATCCACTTGTGCTCTGGTAACTCAACATTATTGTTCTTACTTCGCCCTATTTTTATCAGCTCTAGCATCTTTTCCTTTCTTTCGTTTCCTTTCTTCCCTTTCAATTTAGGGAGCTCAGTCTTAAGAACCTTCAGAAACGCTTCATGAATTTTTATGGTGTATTCAATGTCTTCATTTTGTGCAGTTCGTACCGCTATTTCAGATGCAAACATGTTCGCTCGCGGATTTAAATTAGTTTTCTTCCACGCTCTTGCAGTCCCCAGATCTCCTGAATCACCACTTCCCTCTTTTAAGTTACGCATATGTTGGATAGACACTGACCACCCAGGCAAAAGAACGTCGAGGACAATTCCAAGCTGCTTCGGGTGTTGAAGATCAAACATAAAGTTCGAATAATCTTTCGCCTCATCCATGTTCGCTGTGTATGCACTGCGTGCAAAAAGTTTCTGGATGAAGTTTTTCTTCATATAATCTTTGTCGGCGATCGCTCGAAATGCCCGCTTTATTTCTGGGACGGATACCTCGTCGTATGGGAATTCCACTGCGAGCCCTTCATTCTTATGTATATTTGCTATCCTGCGATTCTCGTGGATAAGCTTATTTATCAATTTCTTGAGTGACTCTGCTATCTTATCTTCAGCACGTGCAATATTCTCACGATTGATTTTTCCAGATTTTTTATAAATTTTTCGCTGACGAATCATCATAGGTACGGTAGCAGCAAAGAAAACCGCGAGAACGATACCAAACGATGCAGACCAAGTCTTCAATCTCTCAAAAGCTATTCTTGACTCATTCTCCTCTGCTGGAGCGTCACCATGGCGGAATTTCATTATTTGATCCCATTCATCACGTTTTGTTATAAAGTTAAGTACAGTACCAGCGCGACTCTCAACCTCCGCAAGTCCTTCCTCAAACTTTTCCCAGCTAACACCTTCTTCATCAGGCAAGGAACTTTCATCGAGTGCCGGGTTCATAACCGCACTCATAGCCGATTCGATATCTTGTACAAGACCATTTACATAGGTGAAGTCGAGCTTAATTGTAGGTGGAGTTATGGCAATTTTGCTTATATCGATGGATTGAGCTCTACTGTCATTCGCGACATAAATGCTTTTTATACCACCACCCATAATTCGACTGAATTGGTTCATTTTTTGCCCATACCTATTATATCGATCTGTAATCTCGCCGGCTTGCTGCTGCATCGCGTCTCCATACTGCCGCAAATGTTCAGGCTTTACGCCTTCAGAGAAAGCAAACAATGTTCCGCCCATGGTACTTAAAGTAGTTGCCGTATTTATTTCGTCTACCGATGTTAAGAAGCCTTCAGCAGCTGAAGAAAAATCCTTAATAAATGCACCTGATTCATATTCGAATTGTTCAGCCAACGCATCGATAACAATCTGAGGGTTCTCCATAGAATCTTCATCAAGATATTCGTCAAGACCATTCTCTAATGCAAACGCTCGGACATTAGCTCGTAGCTCTTGTATTTCCGATGTTACCTGCTGTATTTCAATATCAGCAGTCATCCCAGTAAGCGCCTCTACTTCGGCAACGGAGTAACCCAACAACTGTCCGAGTGCTATGGCTCGTGGTCCAATTCCCTCCTTTCCAGAAAGTGGCATCCCCCATGAACGTGCAAGTGCAACAGCTTCTGGTACACCCGCTTCAGCTTTAATAGTCGTTTCAAGTCGGTATCGCAACTCGTCGGGCATAGATTCAACAACCTCGACTACAGACATGCTTTCGTCTTCGCTTATTGCATTACTATCCTCTCCGACACCAAAAGTCATGCTTTCGAATAACTGCATATAAAACGGCCGGCGATCACGTGCTCCTGCGACCTGTCCAATTTCTCCCTCTATGTGCCCAATCACATCTTCAATTTGAGCAGTTTGCTGTACCATTTTTGATTGTTCTACAGTAAGAAAAGAATCGGTCATAATCGAATTAACCGACATAGTTGAAATTCCCACTGCGAGCAGTTTTGCCTTGTGCTTCTTGGCAATATTTGCAAGAGCAGCCCTGATAGTCTTAGATACTATGAACTCCTTTTCAACAGCACCCTTTGCCCTTAACGATTGTAATGTTATTGCCCCAAACGCAGCAACCATAGAAGTCGCCCAGATAGCAAGCTGGGCAGGTGAGTTTCCTACAACCGACATACCCAAAGACCCTGATACAAGAGCCGAGAGGAACGTTACGTTCGCACTTGTTTCCATGTAGCTCGTTGCAAGCTCAGCTCCGCGTGATATACCCCATTTACTTGGGCTCCAAAACCGAAATTCGTCCCATTTCTCGACATGCTTAAGTGACCCTTCAAACCTATTAAGGCTGTCAATAAGCGGTTTTAGCTCTGACACCATCTGTTTTGCAGCCGCCTTACTCGTACGTGGTTTTACGGGTCCCTTATCGTGATATTTCTTAAATCTTCCAACAAACGCGTCAAGCATTTTTTTGGGATTATATCTAAATTTCTTAACGTCAGGATGATTAAGCCTGTCGATGTTATCTGCAGCATCATCCTTATCAACCTGAGGGTACTCTTTATTTATTTCAACCCCTGCAATATTTGAAACTGATTGCTCAATTGGAATAGATCCACTTTTAAGAGCACTTCCAAACTCACTGAGTTTATTCGACTCTTCCCCCATGGCAGCAATTGCTTTCTCTATTTCTTCTTTGTTCGCATCCACTTTCTCCCTGATATCCCTCTTGGCTTTTTTTATTTGCGCTTTAAGTATCCCTTGGACATTTTTCTGGAGCGTAGGCCACTTCCCAAGTAGATACGCCCTATCAATCACTTGCCCAATCAGTATCTCGTGCTCAGCGAGACTCTCTTCTAGATGGCTGTTTTTTGTTTTAAACTGAGCTAATAGCTGCCCCTTTATACTCGGGTCCAAAACGAGCGCAGCTACGGTATCAGGTATGCCAGACTGAACATCTTTTTGAGTTTGTTTTTCGACTAACTCTCCAAGAAGCCTCAGTGGCCCTTCTTTTTTAAGCGCTCGGAGAATTTCTTCTCGTGTGAGCTTTTTGATTTCAAGATTTTCATCCTGATTATCAGATGAAATGTCTTCATTACTACCTATCTGTGTTTCGATCATATGTAAGGTATTTACATAGTATCAAACGGCATTGAGTCGCATCACAGAAACTGTGTATAAACACGCGCTTTCCTATACACCCATTCGCTTGTGGTAGCATACGTTACATGTTTCCTACTTCGTACATGCCAACACAATTTAAGTCGTATCTACCTTTTATTCCAACTGTTGCCCTAGTATTTGGGTTCTTTTTCGACCTCCTGACACTCAACCAGCCAGACGCACTCTTTGAGAACGTAGTAATCGTTGGATATTTACTTATCAGTGCCGCCGCAATGCTACTACTGCAAATGCAAAAAGATACAGAACGTACCAATAAGCGCTTGCTTCTGCTGAGTATTGTGCAATTCAGCTTTGGAAATCTCGCAAGCGCTCTTATGATTCTCTACGCGTATAGTGGTACGTTTACCGGAAGTGCAATTTTTGTTGGAATGCTGGCTTCTTTGCTTCTGGGTAACGAACTCTTTCGTAAACGGTACGCTCGCACACATCTCCGTGTAACTATTTGGTTTGTTCTCTTACTTACTTACAGTGGTCTTGTCGTACCAATACTCTTAAACAAAATAGGTGCATTCGTTTTTCTAGTTAGTGCCTTACTTGCCCTGATCATAGCGTATGCGTATGTGCAGATTCTGTCCTTTGTCACCAAAGAATCATTCGAGAGAGCGCAGCGAAATATCATAATCACTCTATTTGCTATTACACTTGTTTTTTCTGGTTTGTATTTTTCAAATCTCATTCCACCAGTTCCATTATCACTTAAACACATTGGAATATACCATTCCGTTGTGCGCATTGGAGAGAACTACACTGCAACATTCGAGGCTCCACGCTGGTTTGAGTTTTGGAGAGATACCAAATCATCATTTGAATATACTGCTATCGGTTCACCTGTCTTCTGCTTCTCATCAGTATATGCACCAACAAGACTCGCAACAGATATTCGTCATCGCTGGGAGAAATATAATGAGGTAACAGAAGAATGGATTACGGTTGCACGTATTCCTTTCTCTATCACCGGCGGTCGCAAAGATGGATTCCGTGGATACACACAAACTTCGCAAATTGATGCTGGCTTGTGGCGATGCAGTGTAGAAACAGCACGTGGCACATTAATTGGGCGGAGCACATTCGAAGTGATACAAACCGACATACCAGCTATTACCAGAACGATTGGATTGTAGTAATATAAAATGATATGGGAGAAATACCAGAAAAAATTCGAAAGGCGCAGAACAGGAATGATAAGGAAGCACTGAGTGCTATGGGGCGAGCAGGTGCGTTCGCTGCATCAGTCAAGAGAACAAAGAAAGAAGCATTGTTGAAGGCTAAAAAAGAAAATGAAGATACAACACTACGCGAAGTGAAAGAAGAGGCATTTTTGGACGGAATGATGCAGCGTGCTAAAGAGGCAAACGAAGACACTCACCCTATCGACTAGACTCGCTCGCTACCATCTAATTTGTTCTTTCCCTAAAGATTTTAGATACTCATTGGTCTTGCTAAAATGCTTACTCCCAAAGAATCCAGAATGTGCCGAGAACGGCGAAGGATGCGGCGCAGTTAATACAAGATGCTTCTGTGCATCAATATTCTTGTGCTTCTCTTTTGCGTACTTACCCCACAATATAAATACAAGCCCTTCACGTTCGTCAGAAAGTTTCTGTATAACCTTATCTGTAAATTCTTCCCATCCTTTCTTTTGGTGGCTCCTTGGTTCAGATGCACGAACGGTAAGTGTTGCGTTTAACAGCAGCACTCCCTGTTTCGCCCAGTGTTCTAAATCTCCCTTGTCTGAATTCAGACATCCGATATCTGAATGTATTTCTTTAAAAATATTCCGTAATGATGGTGGTAACGTCATGCCATCATTCACGGCAAAACAAAACCCGTTAGCTTGCCCCTTACCGTGGTAAGGATCTTGCCCAAGTATCACTACGTTCACTTTCTCAAAGGGACAAAGATCAAGTGCACGAAATATATTTTCTTCCTCTGGATATACTGATGCATCATTATATTCAGAACTTACAAATTCAATAAGGTTTTTAAAATATGGTTTCTTAAATTCTTCTGCAAGATGCTTTGTCCATTCCTTGCTTAATACAGGCATGTTCATATAAAAAGAGTATAGTCTGCATGTGCTACGTACACAATTTAAAACGCCTCATTTTAGTGAGGCGTTTTAAATTATTTACGGAAACAGTCGCGACACTTGAGGTTACCAGTTTCACGTGGTTCAAATGGCAAGCTTGTGATGGCTCCCCCACAATCGGCACACGTCCAATTACCTTCAAACATCTGACGGTCACTTGCCCCAGCTAGGTGGTCACCTTGGCGCTTTTTGTGACAATCACGACACATAAGTGAACCTTCTCGTGCTGGATCTGGCTGGAAAGGAAGCTCTGTAATTGCAGCTCCACATCCACCACATTTCCAATCACCAGTGAACATTTTTCTTTCGTCGTTCATTTTGAAATGAGTTGTTGCTAGTAGTATGTCTCCAGTTCGACTCGATTGCTGCATACTAAAACTCTGCAAACAAACCACACATGAAAACCATGTAAACAATACCATGTATGTTATACTGCCGCATCATGGAAACTCTCGCACTGGAGATAACTAACTTAAATAAATCGTACGGAAAAACTGTCGCAGTACACGATCTTTCCCTTACTGTTCCCAAAGGTGCTTTTTTGGGACTTCTCGGGCCAAATGGTGCGGGTAAATCGACAACTATAAACTGTATTGTTGGGGTGAACAAAATAACCAGCGGCACCATTAAAACGTTTGGCTTAGATGTTGAAAAAGACTACCGTGAATCACGAAAAACACTTGGCATAGCTCCACAAGAATTTAACATCGATATTTTTGGCAAAGTAGATAAACTTTTAGATTACGCAGCTGGCTACTATGGAATGAAAGCTCCCCAACGAAAGGAACGTATTGAGCAACTCCTTACACAATTCGATTTGCAGAAACATCGCAATAAACCTTTTATGGATCTTTCTGGTGGTTTGAAACGCCGAGTTATTCTTGCCCGTGCACTGGTACATGACCCTGAGCTGCTTATTCTTGATGAACCAACCGCAGGAGTCGATGTTGAACTGCGAAGAGAGCTGTGGAGTTACTTGCAACGGCTCTCAAGTGAAGGAAAAACGATAGTACTTACTTCGCACTACCTTGAAGAGGTTGAACTGCTAGCCGACCGATTCGCATTTATATCTGATGGAAAAATAATTGCTCAAGGTTCGAAAGAAAAAATGCTTGCAGGAGGTAAAAAACTTGAGGATGTATATCTTGCATTAACAGGTAAAAAAGATGTTGTATGAACTGGGTAGGACTCTACACATTGATGCGACGGGAAATTGAACGGACATTTCGTGTTGTTGTACAGACTATCTTTAGTCCTCTCATTTCTGCAACACTCTTTATATTCGTATTCGGAACGATTGTCGGTGCGCGCATAGATGAAATCGGTGGTGTGTCATACATCATATTCGTCTTTCCAGGTATTTTGATTATGAACGTACTGACTTCGTCATTCTCTCAAGCGTCTAGTAACGTATACTTCGCAAAATGGGCGCGCACCATTGAGGAGCTCCTCGTTTCTCCGCTTTCATACTTTGAAATTATGGTGGGTACAGTACTTAGTGCCGTTGCGCGTGCTCTTACTGTGGGTGTGGTCATTCTGCTCGTTGGCATGCTGTTTGGTGCAGTTAGTATGTACAGTCTCCCACTCTTTATTTTTTACGTGATTGGAATATCAGTTATATTCGGGCTTTTGGGAATCATCACTGGACTAGTAGCAAAAAGCTTTGAACAGCTGAATATTTTGAGCACCTTTATAATTATGCCGTTCTCGTTTTTAGGAGGAATGTTTTACACGCTTGATATGCTGCCTCCTATTGCACAAAACATGACTCTCCTCAACCCGTTCTTCTATTTTGTAGATGGTGTACGCTATGCAATGACTGGTATTAATGATGCTAATTTATTAGCCGGTGCAACCCTTATACTTTCGCTTGTAATTGTTTTTGGATTTATCGTGTGGAAGATATTCCAAACTGGTTGGCGCATTAGAGAATAGCTGCTATTCACAGTATACTGTTCCCATGGCCTGGAGAATAATAACTGCATTCCTACTTTCACTGATTGCGTTTGCCTTATGGGCTGCGACAACACAGACAATTACAGAACCAAATGCGCTCGGTAGTGAGTATACGACTGTCACAGAAGTTATCGATGGAGACACTATTGTTGTTTCAAGTGGCGAAACAGTGCGTCTGATTGGTATTGATACGCCAGAGTTATACGAAGGAGCGAATGCAGAATGTTTTGCCACTGAGGCAAAATCGCGAACAGTACAACTCCTTGCTAGTAAGAAAATACGTTTGGTGCGCGATGTGTCTGATCTAGATAAATACGAGCGTCTATTGCGATATGTATATATAGATGATCCGCTTTCTTCAATTACCGAAGAAACATCAATTAACGAAATTTTAGTACAGGAAGGCTATGCAGTAGCGAAATCCTATCCACCCAACACTACACTCAGTGAGACACTCGAGCAACTTGAAGAACAATCCAAAGAACAAGGATTGGGACTCTGGAGTTCATGTAGATGAGAGAGCGGTCACACAGTGACCGCTCTCTCATCTACACACTTTATATAGGTATGTAAACGGATAACTAAACTAACTGCATTGCAGACACTTGCATCCATGCGGTTTGATGAATGCATCTACATATTCTTTACCGTAATCGTATCCTAACTCTTCACCTGCTTGTATATCACGCAATGCGTAAAATCTAATCTCCCCTGCTTCTATCTCTGCTTCTACATTAGGTTCGCACA
>CEOK01172777.1_pt1 | contig 12212 bp, 10 predicted proteins | sample 427001 | NCBI WGS metagenome assembly CEOK01 (sample SAMEA2591108, study PRJEB7988) | marine metagenome | isolation source: saline water (ENVO:00002010), including | reverse complement strand
ATAATTATATAAAGTTTTTTCTTCCAAGCCAAGCACAAAAAAAAATTATTTAATACCAAATATTATTACCCTAGTCACTCCTGACAAGTCTTTTTTATATTCTTTTGGAAACAAACCATGTTTAATAGCTATTTTTGTAACATCATTTTCTTGACCTTTGCCTATTTCAAAGAAAATTTTCCCATTCGATTTAATTATATTGGACAAATTAAAAAAAATAGATCTGTATGAATCAAGCCCGTCTTTTCCACCATCCAATGCGATAAACGGATCGTATTTTTTTACCTCTTTTGTTAATGTCTTAATATCGTTAGTTGGAATATAAGGAGGATTTGAAATAACAATATCATATTTCATATTATTTTCAATTTTCATTAATTGTTTACCCCAATCTCTAAAATTCCAGTCTAAATTTATATACTTTGATCTTTCTAACAAATCAAAATTTTGTGCATTTTTTTTAGCTATTTCTAAAGACTTTTTGGATGTATCAAAAAACGAAACCTGTGAACAAGAATATTCGTCTAAAAGTGATAGACCCAAACAACCAGTACCAGAACCAAGATCAATAATTTTTAAAAATTCTAATTTTTCTGGATAACACTCAATTACGGCTTCAATTAACGTTTCAGAGTCAGACCTTGGATCTAATGTCGTATCATTAAGTTCAAATTCTTTTTTCCAAAAACTCCTTTTATTAATAATTCTTGAAATAGGCTTACCACTTAATCTTTGTTGAACTAAATTTTTAAATTTTTTCATCTCCTTTTCTGAAATATAAATATTTTGGTGATTATATATTGTTTCATATCTATCTAAAGATTCAGAAAGTAACAGCCTGCAGTCTAAATTTGCAGTATCAATACCAATTTTCTTCAGTTTTAAAATCTCAGGCTCAATTAGAGTATAAACATCAGTGTTTTTATAAGTCATTTGAAGCTAATTTTAACATTCTATCTTCAACTATCAAAGCGTCGATTAAATCATCAAGAGCCTCACCACTTAGGATTTTTTCTAATTTATGTAATGTTAAATTTATTCTGTGGTCAGTTACTCTTCCTTGTGGAAAATTATAAGTCCTTATCCTTTCTGACCTATCACCAGTACCAACTTGATCTTTTCTTGCTGAAGATCTCTCATCTTGTTGTTTTTGTCTTTCTAATTCATACAAACGTGATTGAAGAATTTTCATGGCTTTTGCTCTATTTTTATGTTGAGACTTTTCATCCTGTTGACTTACAACAATTCCAGATGGAATATGAGTTATTCTAACGGCTGAATCTGTAGTATTTACTGATTGCCCCCCTGGCCCACTTGACCTAAAAACATCTACTCTTAAATCTTTTTCTTCAATGAATATTTCTAAATCTTCAGCCTCTGGAAGAACTGCAACTGTTGCTGCAGATGTATGAATTCTACCACTTGTTTCAGTGGTTGGAACTCTTTGAACCCTATGAACTCCTGATTCAAATTTCAATCTCCCAAATACGCCATTACCTATGATATTTGCTTGTGCCTCTTTATAGCCACCTACACTTGTTTCTGATACCTCCATTATGTCAAATTTCCATTTATTCTTAATAGATAACTTTTCATACATAGAAAAAAGATTTGAAGCAAACAAGCCTGCCTCATCTCCACCCGTTCCAGCTCGAACCTCCAAAATTACATTTCTTGTATCATCCTTATCCCTAGGTAATAGTGAAAATTGAATTTCTCTTTCAAGATTGCTAATTGTTACTTTTAAAGAATTAAACTCATTTGTTGCAATCTCTTTGATATCTGCATCGGCATTTTTATCATTTAAAATTTCACCCAAATCCAAAATTTCTTTTACTAAATGTTCTTTTTTATTAGCCAAATCTGTTATTATTTTTATATCAGATAATTCTTTTGATAAATTAGCCAATTCAGATGGTTTTAAATTAGAAGAATTCACAAGTATATTCTCAATTTCCTTTTCTCTAATCATAATTTTAGAGATATTATTTTCCAAACTCAAAATTTACTCCAAATATATTTTAATTTTTTAATTTTATTAATATCTGATCTAAATTTAATAATTCCTCAAAACCAGATGTTAAATCTTTAAATTTAAAATTTTTTTTATCAATTTCTTCTTTACCTAATATTATTGCATATGAGGCTTTTATTTTGTTAGCTCTCTTAAATTTTTTTGAAAAATTACCTGTATAGATAATTTCAGATTTAATACCTTCTTGAGTTAATTTTTTCATAATTGGAAGCAACAAATAATTAATATTTTCGCATTGACCTACCAAGACTACATCAATTGCATTAACAAATTCACTTTGTACCATTAATGCTAATCTTTCTATGCCCGCAGCCCAGCCGACACCAGGAACATCTGGGCCGCCTAACATTTTTGATAAACCATCATACCTTCCACCAGCTAACACAGTCCCTTGTGTACCAAGTTCATTAGTTGTAAACTCAAACGCTGTATGACAATAATAGTCAAGCCCTCTAACAAGATTTTTCTCAATTTTATATTTTATATTTAAGTGATCTAAACCTTTGCAAACATCTTCAAATCTTGTTTTAGAATCAATATTAAGATATTCAAGTATGTTAGGGGCATTTTGGATAATCTTTTGATCTCCCTCATTTTTAGAATCAAGTATTCTTAGAGGATTAATCGAAAGCCTTCTAAGACTATCTTTGGACAATTTAGATTGATAATCCCTTAAATAGTTTACAAGAGAATCTCGATAGTTTTTTCTACTCTCAAAGTCACCGAGGGAATTAATTTTTAAGGTGATTTTATCTAGAATATTTAATTTATCTAAAAAGTCATGCCCTAAAGATATTATCTCTATATCGGCCATGGGGGTACTTAAACCAAGACATTCAACACCAAGTTGCTTAAATTGTCTAAGCCTTCCTTTTTGAGGTCTTTCATACCTAAACATTGGTCCATAATAAGAAAAACGCTGAGGTAAATCTTGAATCAAACCTGCATTTAAAAACGCTCGTACAACCCCCGAAGTTCCTTCAGGCCTTAACATAAGTTCATCTTCACTTCTATCTTTGAAGATATAATTTTCTTTTGTAACAATATCACTTGATTTTCCAAGCGGCTTTGTAAAAACTTCAGAAAATTCAAATATTGGTGTTTCTATTTGTGAATAATTGTACTTGTCTGAGATTTCTAATCCAGCATTTACAACTATATTATGTTTATGCAATTCGTAAGGTAACAAATCATGTACGCCTCTTACTGTCCTTAATTTTTGCATAATGAGCCTATATGATTAAAAATTACTAAAATGAGTTATTTTTTCTTTGTTCAATTTCTTTTTGAACAAAGTTTACTATATAATCAGCAACATTTTCATTTCTAATTATATGATCTGTTATACCATTTACATAAATTTGATGAGTACCTTTTCCACCACCAGTCAAGCCAATATCTGTTTCTTTTGCTTCTCCAGGTCCATTTACAACACAACCGATTATTGAAACTGTAATTGACTCAGAGATATGCTCAAGTCTTTGTTCAACTTCTTGTACAGTTTTTATTACATCAAATTGCTGTCTTGCACATGAAGGACAAGAAATAACAGTCACACCTCTTCTTCTAAGTCCTAATGATTTTAGCAACTCATATCCAACTTTCACTTCTTCTGATGGAGGAGCGGATAATGAAACTCTTATAGTATCTCCAATACCTGCCCATAATAAATTTCCTAATCCTATGGACGATTTTACAGTTCCAGATCTTAGGCTCCCTGCCTCAGTAATACCTATATGCAAAGGACAATCTTCTATTTCAGCTAATTGATTATAAGCAGCAACTGCCAAAAAGACATCAGATGCTTTTACACTAATTTTATACTCATAAAAATCGTATTTTTTTAAAATGCGCACATGATTTAAAGCAGACTCTACAAGAGCTTCTGGCGTTGGCTCACCATACTTATCTAAAATATTTTTTTCTAAAGAACCTGCATTAACTCCGATTCTAATGGAAGTATTATTTTGTTTTGCAGCGTTGATAACCTCTTTTATTTTCTCTGAATTACCAATGTTTCCAGGATTAATTCTTAAGCATGCAGCACCAGCATCCGCAGCCTCAACTGCCCTCATGTAATGAAAATGTATATCAGCAACTACAGGAACAGGTGATAATTTGATTATTTCTTTTAGAGCTAGAGTAGATTCTTTGTCAGGGCAGGAAATACGTATAATATCAACACCAGCTTCTACCGTAGAGTTGATTTGCTCTAATGTAGCATCAATATCAGTTGTTTTGGTATTAGTCATAGTTTGGACTGTAATAGGGGCGTCACCTCCAACAAAAACATTCCCAACTTTGATTTTTCTTGATTTTCTTCGTTCTATTTGCCTATAAGGCCTAATGTTCATTATTATATCCTTAAACTTTAGAATTTTTAAAAGTTAAATCGATTTATGAATGAATTTAATCAAGTATTTGTTTATTTGAAAAAGTCTTAATATTTAATGGTCGTGCAGTAATAATTTCGCCAACTTCACCCAATTTGGGTACTATAACATTTCCTTGTGATAGAGACAGAGCACCGGCATTGCCAGTATTAAATGTCAATCCATTTATATTGGGAACAACATATGTTTCACCTGGTCTCATCAGCCTCGTCATAAGAATGTTACCATCGACATCTTCTATTTCCACCCAACTATTTCCTATAGCTTTGAGGACCATTTCTGTACTTGGGTCTCTTTCATTAGCAGTGGCAGATAATTCAGTATTTTTTATAGTTATGCTTTCAACTTGATCGTCTTTTAAATATGTTTTGCGGTTCACTTCTTGAACTTTTTTTTCATCATCATTTCTTTTTGAAGAGAGCAAATCATTAGAAAAATTTTCTTCAATAATAACATAACTATTATTGTCGATTTCAGAAATCTTTGAAGACATTTCTACTATTTTTTTATCTGAAACCTCTTCTATTTTATTACTTCTATCGCTATAATACCAACCAGTATAAGACAAAATAGCAATAAAAACTGAAACAACTGCTCCGATAGGTATAAAGTTGTTTTTATTCAATTCAGGAGTAAGAAATTTGTATTCTTCCTTAAATGAATTTAATTCCAAACTTTCTTTGAATTCTTTAACAAGTAAATCGCCATCTAAGTCTAATAAACGTGCGTAAGATCTGACAAATCCAACTTTGTAGGCTAGCCCTGGTAAATCAATATGTTCACCGTTTTCGAAATCTTTTATAATTTTAACTCTAACTTTCAACAAAGCTCCGGCTTGTTCTTGTGTTAAACCTTTGTTTAATCTTGCATCAAGACACAACTTACCAACAGTTGATGATTCAACATGATCAAATGCTTCATTAATTGCATCTGATACTAAAATATCAACATTTTTATCTTTATCCGAAAATGAATTATTTTTTTTTGTTTCATTTTTTAAAGACATTAGCTCTCCTCATGATGTAATACTTTATAATGAGTCACATTTTAAATCAACATTTGTTTTAACGGCATAAATCTTAAAAAATTTACTGACTAATTACTAAACATCTAAACCAAAAGCTGAATGTAGTGACCTCATTGCAAGTTCAAAATAGTCTGATGATATAAGAACTGAAATTTTAATTTCACTAGTTGAGATAACATGAATGTTAATTTGATTATTAGCTAATGTTTCAAACATAGTTTTTGCTATGCCTGACTGAGTTCTCATAGCGTTCCCTACAACTGAGATTTTAACTACGTTCGTATCTGTAATAAATTTCTTGAAACCAATCTTTTTTTGTATTTTTTTTATTGTACTTTCAGCTATGATCAGATCAGTTTCTGGAATTGTAAAAGTTATATCAGTTGCTTCTTGATTTATAGAAGAAGATTGAACAATCATATCAACATTAATTGAATGTTTTGCCAGAGCACCAAAAATTTCTGCTGCCTGGCCTGGTTGGTCTGGAACACCCGACAATGTTATTTTAGCCTCATTTAAGCTATGAGCGATACCACTTATTTCAGTTTTTTCCATATTTTTTTCCTCTTTAATTATGGAAGTTCCAGGCAAATCTTCAAAACTACTAAGAACTCTCAATTTTACATTATATTTCATAGCTAATGCTACAGATCTAGTTTGAAGGACTTTAGCTCCCTGAGAGGCTAATTCTAACATTTCTTCATATGTAATTAAATCAAGTTTTTTCGCACTTTTCACTATCCTTGGATCTGTAGTATAAACTCCATCCACATCAGTATAAATATCACAACGCTCAACTGAAAAAGCTGCAGCTATTGCAACTGCAGAAGTATCTGAGCCACCTCTTCCTAAAGTTGTTATCCTATTTTCATTTGATATGCCTTGAAATCCTGATATTACTGCAACTTGATTTTTTTTAAAAAAGTCTAGTATGTTGTCTGTTTTAATCTCTTCTATTAGAGCTTTAGCATGTGATTTATCAGATATTATTGGTACCTGCCAACCTAACCAAGAGCGAGCTTTGATATTCAAATTATTTAGGGCAGTTGCTAATAATGCTGAAGTAACTTGTTCACCTGTAGATAAAACGACATCATATTCCGAGTAAGAGGGAGTTTCTGACGTAGTTTTGACTAAATCTATTAAATCATTTGTGACACCTGACATCGCAGAAACTACAACAATAACTTTGTTACCCTGATTGACTTCGTCCTTAACTTTTGAAGCAATTATTTTTATTTGAGAAACATTTGCAACAGAGGTCCCCCCAAATTTCAATACCACAAGTTTCAAATTTCTGTTATCCTCGTACATTTAATATCAATAGAGTTATAATTATAATGACTAATACCGTAGACAAAAAAGAAATAGAACAATTTTCTTCATTAAGCAACAAATGGTGGGATTTGTCAGGTCCTTTTTCAGCTTTACATAAAATGTCAAATGTCAGAATTGAGTTTATAAAACAGAATGCAACCAGAATTTTTAAAAAAGATAAAAAAAATGTCAATTTTCTTAATGGTATAAATTGTTTAGATATTGGTTGTGGCGGTGGCATCTTGTCTGAGAAATTAAAAAGGTTGGGTGCAAATGTTACAGGAATTGACGCTTCAAAAAGCTCAATAGAAATTGCCCAAGAGCATGCAAAAAAAAGTCGATTAGAAATAAATTACAAATGTATTACGACAAGTAAACTTCTAGAGATTAAAGAACAAAAAGATCTAAATAAATTTGATTTGGTAATTGCCTCTGAAGTAATTGAACATGTATATGATAGAAAAACATTTCTATCTGATATTTCTAATTTATGTCGTCCTGGTGGATTGGTAGTATTTACTACAATTAACAACTCTTTTTTAGGTACATTATTCGGAAAATATTTTGCAGAGAATGTTTTAAAAATACTTCCTGCGGGGACTCACGAGGTAGAAAAGTTTGTTTCTCCAGAAAATTTAGCAATAGAAGCTGAGATGCATGGTATAATATTGGATAATTTTACAGGTTTTTCACCAACATTTAGATTTAAAAATATTATTAACAAGGAGTTTGGAAATTTCAAACTTTCATCTAACATGCAGATTAATTATGGTGCAGCAGGAATAAAATTATAATTTAATGATCCTCAGATATCCAAGGAATATTAATGACATCAATTCCTTCATCTCTTAATTCCTTTATTTCTTTATTTGTTCCATGGCCATGTATTGGCTTTTCTTTAATTTTTCCTTCTTTCATAGAACGAACCTGAGAAACGAACTCATTACCTACAAAGGTGGAGTTTTTTTGTACTTCTTTTTTTAGAGTTCTTAAAAGAGTTGAGATATTTTCTGAATCTACATTACCTAAAAAGGTCTCATTCTTTTTAGAATTTTTAAATAGTTTATCTTTAATATCTGAAGTTTTGTTTTTATTAGTTTTTAGACTTGGTGTAGTTAATAATTTTTCAACTTTTTCGCTACCACAAATTGGACAATTAATAAGTCTTTGTAGTTTCTGTTTTTCATAAGCATCAATACTTTTAAACCAACCATCAAATTCTTTTTCCTCGGAACAAATTTTTGATCTACACTTTAATTGATATTTAATCATTACTCTTAATATTTACCATGACAATGCTTATACTTCTTTCCAGAATCACACAAGGGACATATCGCGTTTCTTGGAATTTTCTTATTTGGAAACTCTATTGGATCCTTGTGATCTTCCTTTTCTTTATTTTCTTCTTGTTTTATTTCTATGAGAGACAAAACTGATGTAATTGTTTTTCTTAATTTATCAAGCATCTCTTCAAACAATTCAAAAGATTCTCTTTTATATTCGTTTAATGGATCCTTTTGTGCATAAGCTCTTAAACCTATAGATTGTCTCATTTGATCTAACATAAGCAAATGATCTTTCCACCCTTGATCTAATACTTGTAGTAAAAGAGTTTTTTCCGCCTGTCTAAAGACTTCAACCCCAAATTTAACCGCTCTCTCTGCCATATATTTGTCAGATAATTCAGTAAGTCGGCTTATAAATTCTTTTTCAATTATTCCATCTTCTTTAACCCACTCATCAATTTGGACCGTAATACCTAAATAGTTTTTAACATCTGCAGATAACCTTTCTACATCCCATTCATCGTGATAACTTTGATCAGGTATAGATTGATAAACAATTGTTTCTATCACTTCATGACGCATGTCCGTTATCATTGTACTTATATCATCTGATCTCATTATATCTTTTCTTTGATCAAAAATTACTTTTCTTTGATCATTCATGACATCATCAAACTTAAGAAGTTGCTTTCTTATCTCAAAATTATGAGCCTCAACTTTAGCTTGAGCTTTTTCAACTGCCTTATTAATCCAAGGATGAATAATAGCTTCACCCTTTTCCAATCCAAGTTTACCTAACATTGTTTCAAGTCTCTCAGATCCAAATATTCTCATCAAATCATCTTGAAGTGATAATAAAAACTTAGATCTTCCTGGATCACCTTGTCTTCCAGTTCTACCTCTCAATTGATTATCAATCCTTCGACTCTCGTGGCGTTCAGTTCCTATTACATATAAACCTCCTGCAGCAAGAGCTATGTTTTTCTTTTCCTCGATATCAATTTTTAAATCATTAACCTCCTTGTTTTCGCCTGCAAATGATTTAATTTCTTTTACTTGTCTAATTTCTAAATTTCCACCTAATTGAATATCAGTTCCTCTACCTGCCATATTGGTAGCTATTGTGACAGCCCCTGGCATCCCAGCATAACCAATAATTTGAGCCTCTTGCTCATGAAATTTTGCATTCAGTACTTCGTGTTTAATTTTTTTAGCATTTAACAATTTTGATAATATTTCTGACTTTTCAATTGATACTGTTCCTACTAAAACAGGCTGATTATTTTTTTGACAACGCTCGATTAATTTAATTACAGCTTCGTCTCGTTCTTCATTAGTCTTATAAATTTCATCATTTTTGTCTTCTCTAGCTATTTTCAAATTAGTAGGGACTTCAATAACTTGAAGGTTGTAAATTTCAGAAAATTCACCTTCTTCTGTTAGGGCAGTTCCTGTCATTCCTGCTAATTTAGGGTACATTCTGAAATAATTCTGAAAAGTTACGCTGGCTAAGGTTTGGTTTTCTGGCTGTACAGAAACATTTTCTTTGGCTTCAATTGCCTGATGCTGTCCTTCTCCAAAACGTCTACCTTCCATAGCACGTCCTGTAAATTCATCAATAATAATAACATTATCGTTCTTAACCATATAATGAGTATTTTTTTTGAATAATTTATGAGCTCTCAATGCTTGATTAATGTGGTGTAATAAGGAAACATTTTTAACATCAAACAGGTTTCCTTCTTTAATAATGTTATCTGCCCTTAATGCTTTTTCTATGTTTTCAATACCAGTATCAGTTAGATTACATGTTCTTTGCTTCTCATCTAATTCATAATCATTTTCGTTTAACGATGGGATGAATTTATCAATTGATTTATACAAAATTGAAGAGTCTTCTGATTGTCCAGAAATAACAAGTGGGGTTCTAGCTTCATCAATTAAGATAGAATCAACTTCATCTACAATAGCAAAATTAAATGGACGCTGAACCATGTCAGCTAGATTATATTTCATATTATCACGAAGATAGTCGAATCCAAATTCATTATTAGTTCCATAAGTAATATCGGCATTATAGGCAATTCTTCTTTGCTCATCGTCCATTTCTGATATAATACAACCAACAGTCATTCCCAAGAAATTGTATATTTGACCCATCCACTCTGAATCTCTTCTAGCTAAATAATCATTAACAGTAACTACATGAACACCTTTACCTTCTAGAGCATTTAAATAACATGCTAAAGTGGCAACTAAGGTTTTACCTTCACCAGTTTTCATTTCAGCTATTTTACCCTCATGCAGAACCATTCCACCAGTCAATTGAACATCAAAGTGCCTTTGTTTTAATGTTCTTTTCGAAGCCTCTCTAACGGTCGCAAACGCTTCTGGCAAAATATTTTTTAAATTTTCGTTTTTTGTTAATCTATCTTTAAAAATTTGTGTCTTTAACTTTAATTGTTCATCTAACAAATCAGAAAACTCGTTTTCTAAGTTGTTAATTTGATCAATTATAGGTTTATATTTCTTAATCTGTCTCTCATTAGAAGAACCAAAAAGTCTAGACGTAAGTTTACTTAACATGTAAAAGTGCTCCAATTATTTACAGAAATCTTCAATAAAATCTAAAATAACAATAAATTTTAAACATCATTCCTTGTGTTGACTCAAAAAAACCTGTAAAAAATAATCTTATAATTGGATTATACCAAAATGTCTTGCTTAAAAATCATTTTTATTCTTACAAATTTTTTTTTAGCTATTACTTTACCAATTGCAAATGCTAAAGAACCTAGACAAGTCACTGTAGCAACAGTTGATAATCATATTATTACAGCACAAGATGTGCTTAATGCAACTAACAGATTGCCAAAAAAAATCAAAGAAAAATCTCTTTCTGAAATATACCCAAACGTCGTAAATGAACTAATTAATCAGCACTTAATCACTCAACAAGCTTACAAAGATAAATTAGATCAGCAAAAAGAGATTATTGAAATATTAAAGAAAAATAAAGATCAAATAATGGCAAAATACTGGCTTAACAATTTTCTTGCAAACAACACATCTGAAGAAAAAATTCAGGATTTCTATACAAAATACCTAGAGAACTTTAAAACTTTTAAAGAGTTTAATGCTAGCCATATCTTGGTAAAAGAAGAAGATGAAGCATTGCAGATAATAGAAAAACTAAAAATTAAATCAGAATTCTCAAAACTTGCAAAATCTTATTCTATTGGACCCTCAAAAAAAAATGGAGGTAGTTTGGGTTGGTTTAGATCTGGTCAAATGGTAGAAGAATTTGAAAAGGCAGTGTTAAAATTAAAAAAAGGAGAAACAACAAAAAAACCAGTTAAAACTAAATTTGGTTATCATATAATAATGTTGAATGATATTAGAGATTCTCAACCAAAAAAAATTAATGATATTAGGAAACAAATTGTGAATAGAATAAAACAAAATTCTTTATCAAACCTTGAAAAACAACTCAGAAAAAATAAAAGTATAAAAATTTTAGATTTTAAAAAAGTTGTTCAAGAAATAAATAATTAATATCAATTTAAATTGCACTATGAAAAAAGAAAGTATAAAGAATCATCTGTTGAAAGACATAAAAGTTTCAACCATATACTCTGGCATTAAAAAGACACAAAATAATGAAGACGATCTTCTTTTAATAGAATTTAAAAAAAAATCAGCTATTTCTGGAGTTTTTACCCAATCCTTAACCTCTAGTGCTTCTGTAAATCAATGCAAAAAAAATCTTACCAAATACAACGAACCTTTAGTAAGGGCAATTTTAGTAAATTCAGGTAACGCAAATGCATTTACAGGGAAACTAGGTGAGGAAACAGTTTTAAAAATTTCAAAATATCTTTCGGCAAAATTAAATTGTAGTATTGATCAAATATACACAGCCTCTACTGGTGTCATTGGAGAACAATTAGATCCTGATGCAGTAATAAGAAGTATAAAATTAATGACTCCACTAAAAAATCCAGATTGGATAAAAGCTGCCACTGCTATCAAAACTACTGATACATTTACAAAAGTAAGTAAGAGAGTGTGTAAAATTGATGATGCTGAAATTGAAATTGTAGGAATAGCTAAAGGTTCGGGTATGATTGCACCAAATATGTCAACAATGTTAG
>CEOK01178898.1_pt1 | contig 12233 bp, 10 predicted proteins | sample 427001 | NCBI WGS metagenome assembly CEOK01 (sample SAMEA2591108, study PRJEB7988) | marine metagenome | isolation source: saline water (ENVO:00002010), including | reverse complement strand
ATGTTGTACCGTGCGTACCTGGTTGAAACAGCTCGGCATAGGGATCGGCAGTCCATATAGCTCCAATTGGAAACCCACCACCTAAGCCTTTTGCCATACCAATTGCATCGGGAATTATTCCACTACTTTGAAAGGCAAAAAAATGACCGGTTCGCCCAATTCCGCACTGCACCTCGTCTAACATCAATAGTACTCCCCGCTCTGTACATAGAGCCCGTAACTCTTTAAGGAAACTGTCCTCTGCTGGGAAGATTCCGCCTTCACCTTGAATAGATTCAATAAAAACTGCGGCTACATCTTTATCGATTGATTGGTCGAAACTTTCAATCGAATTGAGCGTAGCAAATGTGAATCCATCGAGTAGGGGGTGGAAGCCATCTTGTACCTTAGCTTGTGGAGTAGCAGACATTCCACCAAAAGTTCTTCCGTGAAAAGCATTATGCGCACATACTATTTTAAAGCATTCGTTTTCTTTACCTGCTTTATTTTGGCCATGCAAACGAGCAAGCTTAATCAATGCTTCATTTGATTCTGCTCCACTATTACAAAATAAAACTTTACCAGATCCTCCCGCCTTCTCAACCAATCGATCCGCAAGCTTTTGCTGACTGGGTATGGCGTAAAGGTTGCTACAGTGCGATAATTTTTGTGTTTGTGTTTGTACTTCTTGGACCCAATGGGGGTGGGAGTGGCCCACCGAAGTGACTGCAATACCGCTGCTGAAGTCTAAGTATCTGTTTCCGTGATCATCAAGTAAATAAACGCCCTTTCCACTAACTGCACTGAATGCGGGTGCTGCGTAATTATGCATTAATGATGTATGATGTTTCATTATTCTTTAATTTATGCATTTACGATCTCAGTGCCGACACCTTTATCAGTGAAGATTTCAAGCAGCAAGCTATGAGGTTGTTCACCGTTAATAAAATGCACCCGGTTCACTCCACTGTCCAAAGCTTTAACTGCACTTTCCGTTTTTGGAATCATTCCTTTATTGATGGTTCCTTTAGCGACATATGTATCGACCTCATCAGTTTTAATTGTAGAAATTAGAGAATTTGAATCGTTTATATCATGCATTAATCCGGGCACGTCGCAAAGGTATACTAAACGCCTAGCTCGCAATGATGCTGCAACTTTGCCGGCTGCTTGATCTGCGTTAGTATTATATATTTGGCCATCTTCATCGCAAGCGATTGGACTGATAACTGGAATGTATCCATCATTGAGAGCTTTTTTAATGACCTTAGTTTTTACTGTATGCGTATTACCAACAAAGCCTAAGTTGATACTATTTCCATCAACTTCTATATTTTTTGAATCACAAACGAGTAGGTTATTGCCAAGAATACTAAGAGGGCTTGCATTTTTAGCCTGAAGTATTTCGCAAATTTCTAAATTTACTTGTCGATTGAGCGTTTGCTCAACGACCTTAACAGTTTCTGCATCAGTGACACGCAGTCCATGTTCAAAATGACTGGCTACATTCGCCTTATTTAGTGCACGGTTGATAGCTTTCCCGCCACCATGCACAACAACTACTTTGATGCCGACTGCATGCAAGAAAGCGATGTCAGTGGCTACTCGAGTTCTTACTTCTGGATCTGCATCATCCATAAAAGCACCGCCATATTTAACTACAAATATTGCTCCCCTAAAGCGCTGTATATAGGGCAGAGCCTCAAGCAGTACCGCTGCCTTTGTAGTCACATCGAGTTGGTTGAGCGTTGACATTATATGGAGATTAACTGGGGCCTAATTGGCTTTAATAAAGTAAGAGTGTTAGCGTACAAATTATTCAGATTTGTTGAATGCAACATATGCTTCACTTAAATCGGAGGTAAGTAACCGAAAAGATCCCTTACCCTTATTAAGGTTTAGTGTGATACTAAAACGATTCTTTGCGACTATGGATTTCCATTGTTCGATCTTTTCGTCTTGTGGTCTGCCTGCTACTAAGACCGGACAATTGTCATAGTGTATATCGAAGCATTTTTCATCCAGTCCCACACGCGCATATCCGGCAGCATCTGCAAGACGTCCCCAATTTGGATCATCACCATACCAGGATGCTTTGACTAGTAATGAGTTCCCAACTGCCCGTGCTACTTTTTCCGCGTCGGATTTACTCGCGCAGCCCTCAACGATTAGTTCTACTAGTTTGGAGACCTTTTCACCATCACCAACAATCTTTTCAGCCATAGTGTCGCAGACTTTAAAAACTGCCTCCTCGAAAGATTTTAATAGCTCTGGTGATTTGTTTACACTGAGCCCAGACTGTCCGTTTGAAAATATTAGCACTGTATCATTCGTGCTCATATCTCCATCTACAGAAATACAATTAAATGTCTTGTCACAAATATCCTTAATTATGGACTGTAAGTAATTACCATCAGCCTGCAAATCAGTTACGACATAAGCAAGCATCGTAGCCATATTAGGTTCAATCATGCCAGCGCCTTTTGCCATGCCGGCTACTGTAATCGTAGTGTCTTCATAGACAAATCTGGCAGTAGCAACCTTGCGGCATGTATCTGATGTGAGAATAGCATCTGCACAATTAAAAGAATTCTCCGTACTATCACTGAGAACTTTTGCGGCACTTAAAATCCCCATTTCAATATTATGCATGGGTAGGGCACGTCCAATTCGCCCTGTTGAACATACTAAAAAGGGCGCTTGAATATTTGTATATTGCCTAGCAAGAGTATCCATTTTTAGCGCATCTAAGTAACCTTGCTCGCCAGTAACTGCATTGGCATTACCACTATTAATAACACAGCCTCCTATATTATTAGCACTTGCGGTGAGAGTATTTTGGCAGACTTTAACAGGAGCTGCGCATACATCGTTTTGTGTAAATACTCCTGCCGCCGAGCATGGAGTAAGTGGAGTTAATAGAGCTAAATCTAGACGCTCAAGATCACCAGATTCACGTATATCACAAGCAACCCCTGCAGTTTGAAAGCCTGGGCAGTCGCTAATTCCATTCGAATCCTTGAGTAATTGAACTGTTATAGAAGACGTCATAAATCTACAATATACCTTATTGCGCTGAGCTCTAGCTTAGATTAGGCCGGCTGTTTCAGCATACCCATACTTTATATTCATCAGCTGTACAGCTTGTCCTCCTGCTCCTTTAAGCAAGTTATCGAGAGCGGATGTAATTACGAAATTATCAGTACGCTTGTCATGGACTACTGCTATGTCGCACCTATTCGTGCCGACGACGATTTTGGTATCAGGCAAGCTACCCTCAGGTAATACTTGAACAAAGGGCTTGTCTGCATACGCACTTTCTAGGGTACTAAGAGTTTTCTGAAGACCACTTTTAGCCTTAACGATGATAGTTGTGTAGATGCCACGTGACATAGGCGCTAAGTGAGGACTAAATTGTACAACGCAGTCTGCAAATGCAGCTTTTTCTAATTGCTCCTCAATTTCAGACACGTGCCGATGTATCGGTAGGCCATAAGCCTTCATGCTCTCATTGCGCTCACAATAAATAAAATCTTCAGCGACTTTCCGGCCGGCGCCACTTACGCCACTATAGCTGTTAATAACAATACCTTTATTATCGACTAATCCAGCTTTGAGTAGTGGTACTAGTGGTAATTGTACGCTTGTTGGATAGCAACCAGGACAGGCAATTAATGAGGCTTCTATCCAAGATGGTTCGGCAATCTCAGGCACGACATAAGGTGCTGCAGATAATAGATGGGGCGCTGGATGCGCTAAGCCATAATACGACTTATAATTTTGTTCGGAACTAAGCCTAAAATCTGCACTTAGGTCGATGATAGTTTTACCTGCCTTATACAGTGGATCTGCAAATTCTGAAGCGATACCATGCGGTAAGGCTAAAAAGAAAAGATCAATAGAAGTATTTTGAGCTAGCTGTTGAGGGTCAGAATCAGTGAAACATAGGTCACCGATTGAGTGCCGCATCATAGGCATCGAATCAGCTACCTTTTTGCCTACAAGGGAACGCGAAGTTACTGCTGCTAACTCTACGTTAGGATGCCGAGCTAGTAGCTTGATTAATTCTTCTCCAGAATATCCGGAGGCACCAATTATTGCAGCTTTCATTTTTAGAACTATTTATTAAAGGTTTATCTGATTAGAGGTAAATATGGAACAACAAAAAACCCTCCATAGCACGTTAACCACGGCCATGGAGGGTTGCAAAAATGCGTCCTTGCCGCGTACTAATTAACGCTTGGAGAATTGGAAGCGCTTACGAGCGCCCGGTTGTCCTGACTTCTTACGCTCGCGGCTTCTAGGGTCACGCTTCATATGTCCATCTTTTTTAAGCGGTGAACGAAGCTCCTCATTTAATTTTTCGAGTGCACGAGCGATACCAAGGCGAGTTGCTCCAGCTTGACCGTTTAGCCCACCGCCTTCTGCTTTAACAGTTATATCCACTTGATCGTTCATTTCTACCGTCGTGAGCGGAGAAAGTGCAGCACGTGCAAAATCTTCAGCTTTAAAGTAATCTGCAGGACTTTTTCCGTTAACGATGATTTTACCTGAACCGCGGGTAAGGCGGACTCTTGCTGAGGCTGTCTTGCGACGCCCGACAGTTACGTATGTTTTTTCGCTCATTATAGTACGTTTAAATTAATTACGATAAAGCCATTGTGATAGACTCAAACTAATGGCTTTGGTTTTTGTGCTTCATAAGGATGCTCAGGACCTGAATGAATTTTAAGTTTTTTGATCATTTGGCGACCTAGTATGTTACGAGGCAACATACCTTTTACTGCATGCTCAATAATAAATGCAGGCTTTTTGGCACGCATTTCTTCCATGCTTACATAACTGTCTCCACCCATCCAACCAGAGTAGAACATGTAGCGCTTATCCTCATTTTTCTTTCCTGATACCTTGATTTTTTCAGCATTTATGACCACAACAAAATCACCCGTATCGGCATGAGGTGTGTAAGTAGGCTTGTGGCGACCACGTAGTACATTAGCAATCTTCACTGCAATACGTCCAAGTGTTTCTTCGGCAGCATCGACAATGAACCAAGTTTTGGTGTGATCTGAATTAGTAGATAAAGTCGTTTTCATGTCTTTGGAAAAGCGGTGTACAGTAGAATTGAGTACATGACTGTCAATGGGAATCTTGCCGTTTTTTAGCTGAAGACCGCTTTTTTATTGCAAACAATACGATCCAACCCATTTTGCACTGTTTTTCTAATTTCAATTAAAAGGAGCAATAACTTTGAGAGACGACTATTTACACGAAGCGCAAAAGGTGATTACTGACCCAATGATACTAATCAATGTGGTTTCTCGCCGTGCCAAACAGTTAAAAAATGGCTACAAGCCCTTAATTGAATCTCTGGAGCGCTTGACTGCAGAGGACATGGCGCTTCGCGAGATAATGGAAGGTAAAATCACCTACCAGCTTGACGAGGTTGACGAGGCTTAGGTTCGATTAGCGGCGCATTTTCGGAGTGTTGACAGTATGTAGATGGCATATTGTCTTCTACTTTCAGTTAGGACTCATATGGGTCCTGTAACTACTTTATACGATGAGTGCCAAAAAGAAATCTGTTGAGGATCGTTACCGCGAAATTCGCAACACAAAGGCGACCCACAATTTTTTTGTAGGTGATCGATTCGAAGCAGGGCTCGCTTTGCTTGGCACTGAAGTCAAAGCGGTCCGCACTGGAAATGCGCAAATAAGTGAATCTTTTTGCCGAATCGATAAAGGGCAAGTTTGGTTGTATAATGCACATATTGGTGAATACAAATTCGGTAATTTACAGAACCATCAACCACGCCGTAAACGTAAGCTGTTACTGCATCGCCGTGAAATCATCAAGCTGATCGGTGCTATGGATGCTGGCGGCAAGACCTTGGTGCCGCTACGCATGTACATGAAGCATGGACTCATCAAGATTGAGGTAGCCTTGTGCACTGGCAAAAAGTTGCATGATAAGCGCGAGACCTTGAAGCGTAAGGTCACTATGCGTGAGGCAGAGCGAGAAATGCGCGGACGCTAATAGTGACCTAAAATCGTATATTGATTAAATAAAGGTAGCGATAACCAGTGCAACAACACTCATTAGCTTTAAAAGTATATTCAAAGAAGGCCCTGAAGTATCTTTAAATGGGTCCCCGACAGTATCGCCAACTACCGCAGCTTTGTGTGCTTCAGAGCCTTTGCTTAAAACCTCACCATTTACTTCATGACCTTCTTCAACCATCTTTTTCGCATTATCCCAAGCGCCGCCAGCGTTAGATTGAAAAAGGGCCAGCAGAACACCGGTCACTGTAACGCCGGCAAGTAAACCACCAAGCATTTCAGCACCACCTAGAAAGCCGACAGCTACTGGCGCAGCTACAGCTAGTAGGCCAGGTTTTACCATTTCTCGGATGGCTGCCTTTGTCGATATTTCTACACATTTTCCGTATTCAGCTTGCGTGAGCGCTGCATCAAAAGTACTACGATCTTCTTGTGACCAATCTTCCGTCGCTTTACCTTCATTGCGATTAAGCGCTTCTAAACCTGCGCGAAGACCTGGGATATCTCGAAATTGACGGCGAACTTCCTCAATCATGGCCATTGCGGCTCGTCCGACTGCCTCCATAGAGAGCGCTGAGAACAAAAATGGTAACATGGCTCCTACAAATAAAGCTGCAAAAACTTTCGGGTCGGTTACTTGAATCATTAGTTCAGTGCCGCCGTTTGCCTGCTCCCAAGTTGTCTTAAATGCTGCAAACAAAGCAAGTGCAGTTAGCGCCGCCGAACCTATCGCAAAGCCTTTACCAATAGCCGCAGTGGTATTGCCAACAGCATCTAGTTTGTCCGTGCGCTTACGAACTTCTGGTGGTAGCTCACTCATTTCAGCTATACCTCCTGCATTGTCAGAAATAGGACCATAAGCATCGACAGCTAATTGTATTCCGGTGTTTGAAAGCATGCCTACTGCTGCGATTGCGATACCGTACAGACCTGCTAGTTCGTAGGCACCTAAAATGGCCACTGCTAAAATAATAATTGGTATAGCAGTGGAGCGCATTCCGACACCTAACCCGGCTATAATATTAGTAGCAGCACCGGTCACAGATTGACGAACGATGGCAACAACTGGTTTTTTTCCTGTACCGGTGTAATGTTCTGTGACTGTACCTATCAGTACACCCGCTGCTAGTCCGAGCGTGACAGCACCAAATACTCCCAAAGCACTAAATTCCATTGAACCGCTTAGCCACTGATCTGGCAGGAGTGAACGCGTAATTAAAAATGTACCAATTAGAAAAATACCACCTGCAACTAATTCACCTGTATTGAGGGCTTTATGTGGGCTACCGCCATCTTTTACTCTTACAAAAAAAGTACCTACAATAGAGGTTATAATGCCTAAACCTGCAAGAATTAGAGGCAAGAGAACTGCGCCTAGAGGTAATGCAGAAAACTCTGTTAACGTCATGAACACGGAACCCAATACCATTGTTGCAATGATGGAACCTACATAGGACTCAAATAAATCCGCTCCCATACCAGCTACATCGCCTACATTATCGCCTACATTATCTGCAATTGTAGCTGGGTTTAGCGGATGATCCTCGGGGATACCTGCTTCTACTTTCCCAACTAAGTCAGCCCCGACATCTGCTGCTTTTGTGTAGATACCTCCTCCTACACGCGCAAAAAGTGCAATTGAAGAAGCTCCGAATGAGAAGCCCGTGATAATTGTCATCACTGTCTTAATCGACTCCGGTCCACTACCTATAGTTTTGGAGAAAATAAGGAAGAGTGAGCCTAACCCAAGCACGCCTAGACCTACCACTCCCATGCCCATAACAGAGCCACCAGCAAATGCTATTTTAAGCCCTTCGCCTAAACTAGTGCGAGCTCCTTGTGTTGTTCGAACATTGGCTTTAGTGGCAACTCGCATGCCAATATAGCCTGCAAGTGCCGAGCTTAGGGCGCCTAATATAAATGAGAGTGCGGCAAAAGGAGAGTTGGATTCTGTAGTTAGTCCTCCGACTAAAAGTAAAACTGCAATACTAGCGACAAAGAGCGCTAATATCCTGTATTCTGCTCTTAAAAATGCCATTGCACCCAATGCTATGTTGTCTGCAATTCGCTCCATGCGTTCAGTGCCAGAATCTTGGCGCGCGACCCAAGAGGATCTCCAGGCGGTAAAAAGTAATGCAATGATTCCAAATGCTGGAATAATGCAGATTAGTTGGTTAGCAGATAGATTGAACATGTAAATAGACTGTAGTGTAAAATGCGTCGAAGGGCAGTGTGTTAGTGACACTCATGAAATGGACATAAAGTCCAATAAAAATAAGAGTAGAATAGTATCTATATTGGATTAACAATATCAATTTATGATTTTTTTGAATTATTTACAGTTCGATACATTTATATAAGGGGTAATTTTAAAATATGTATCATTTCAACTATGGTATGATTTAATTTCTTGTCCCTTTGAATTATCTAATTATCTTATTGGTATCTTAAATTAGTACTAGTTTCTACAATCCTCTCCATATGATGCACAAATTATCGCTCTCTTTTTTATCTAGATTCTCTGATTTTGGTCTGCTAATTATGCGGATAGGCTTAGGTCTTATGATGATAGTTCATGGGTGGCCTAAACTTGCTGCAGGAGCAGAAAAATGGGAGAAATTAGGAGGAGCTATGACTCACATCGGAGTCGATGTAGCCCCGCAGTTTTGGGGATTTATGGCATCGATGACGGAGGTATTTGGCGGACTATTTCTGATCCTTGGTTTTTTAACACGTCTTTCAAGTGCACTGTTAACATTTGTTATGCTAGTCGCTGCGCTCATGCATTTCGGAGAGGGCCATGGTTTAGATAGTGCAGGTCATGCCATCGAATTGGGAGTTGTTTTTCTAGGTTTTTTGTTTGTCGGAGCTGGCAAATACGCCATGGACAAATAATAACTTAACCGAGCAATCAAAGTAGCGTGACCTAGCTAAGTTTATTAATAGCCGATTTTTTTAGCGCAGAAAACTTAGTAATTTCAGGTGCTGCACCACGAGCCATATCTGACTTTCCTCCACCTTTACCGCCTGCAATTGGGGCTAGTGATTGTAGAAGGTGCCCTGCCATTAATTTATTGGACTGTGCGAATGGGCCGCAGATCGCACCGAGGTGCAACTTCTCTTGATCGTTTATTATTAAGAATGCAGCATGCTCAAATTGGTCCTGCTTAAGGGTGCTTAGTAATTCTTGTAAAAGAGCAGCAGAACCTTCTACTGCGATGACGCAATTTGCGCTGATGTCGTGTTCTTCTAGAATAGATCTAGCAATTTTCGCAGCACCTGCTGCTTGTGCTTTTTTTAAAGCTTTGCTAGCTTCTACACAGGTGGATTTAATTTGTTTTGCGTTAGCAGCAGGTCCGATTGAAAAAGTAACTTCGGCCAGCTTAGATAGTTCTAGGTTGAGTAATTTGAGTTTATCTAAGTGAGTGGTTTTGGCAGCGCTTTCTTTTATTTCTTGTTCGGCTATATAGGATTCTGCTGCTGCTCCGCATACTGCCTCTATGCGGCGTACTCCAGATGCGATTGCTGACTCAGATTTAATTTTAAAAAGACCGATTTCGGCAGTATTTTTCACATGTGTGCCACCGCATAGTTCCATAGAATATCCATTTAGAGCGTGCGGTTCCCCTCCTATTTGTACGACCCGAACTTGATTACCGTACTTATCGCCGAAAAATTGCATAATATCTTGGCGACCTTTGACATCATTATAAGTCTCTTCTTGCCAAGAAACATCGTCTCCATTCGCAATACGCTCGTTAACCATGCTCTCCATAGTGCTGAGTAGCTCCGCGCTAAGTGCTTTTGAATTAAAGTCAAAGCGTAGGCGTGCAGTAGAGACACTCGATCCCTGCTGAGATGCATCTGCTGAAATAACCTCATGCAAAGCCCAATGCAGAAGGTGTGTAGCCGTATGGTGCGCTTCGATTGACGCGCGGTGGGTACGATCGATTGATAGTTGCAACGAGTCGCCTACACTTAAGCTAGTAGGGTCTACTTCGCTTATTGTATGCGCGGTCGCATGTCCGATTTTTTGTACGGTAGTGATTGGATAGTTTTGTCCATGAATGCTAGCAGTTCCTCTATCGCCCTCCTGTCCTCCCATTTCTGTAAAAAGAACTGTGCGATTAGTAATAATAAGCACCTGTTCCTCTTGGGCGTGTACTTCTAATATGACTGCTTCACAGTCATCATTATCGAAGCCGACAAATTCGGTATGGGCGTCTGTTTCTAGATCAAGGGCACGAACGATGGTCTTCTTTTGTGCTGCACGGGCCCGGTCGCGCTGCGCTTGCATGCAATCTTCAACTGCCGACTCGTCGAGTGCGATGCCGCGCTCACGGCAAAGTAGTGCAGTTAAGTCGATCGGAAAACCGTAGGTATCATATAGCTTAAACGCATCCTTAGGAGAAAAGGTCTTAGAATTCTCTGCAGTGCTTGCAAATAACTGCATACCTCGATCGAGGGTTTTATTAAAATTACTTTCTTCGTTAGCTAGAGTACTTTCGACTGCATCCGCGCGCTTTTTAAGCTCTGGAAAGACTGCGCCAAATTCATCAACTAAGGTGCTAACAAGTTTAGGCAAAAACGGTTGATTACCATCGAAGCCAAGTGTTCTTCCATATTTCACAGCCCTACGAAGGATTCGGCGCAGGACATAGTTACGCCCATTATTGCCAGGCATGATGCCATCTGCAATAGAGAAGGTTAGGGTGCGAATATGATCAGCGATAACCCGAAAGGCGATTGCTTCATTGAGAGTATCTGAATGAGCGCTACCCTTTTCTGGATATGTATCGATGTATTTTTTACCGCTTAGTTTTTCGAGGCTACGAAAGATCGGCTGAAACACATCTGTCGCATAATTGGTTGGTTTTTTAGAAAAGTCGGTAAAGCCTTTGGTGTTTTGAATGAGCGAGCAGGCACGCTCAAAGCCCATGCCGGTATCGACATGTTTTGCAGGTAAGTCACGAAAAGAGCCATCTACTTCGGCATTGTATTCAATGAAGACGAGATTCCAAATTTCTATACACAGATCGGAATCTTGGTTGACCAAGCTACCTTGACTGTCTCCCAAGGGAGTTAGGTCTACGTGTAGTTCTGAGCAGGGCCCACAGGGTCCGGTTTCACCCATCATCCAAAAGTTGTCTTTTACATTGCCACTGATAATATGTTTTTTGGGATCGAGTCCTTTAACCGCGAAAAGCTTCGCCCACAAATCGTAAGCTTCTTGATCAAATACAGAGGGGTCACCTTTAGAAGGCTCATAAACTGTGGCATAGAGGCGCTCTGGGGGCACCCCCCAAACATCAACGATTAGTTCCCATCCCCATTCAATAGCTTCCTTTTTAAAATAGTCGCCGAAGGACCAATTACCTAACATTTCAAAGAACGTGTGGTGGTACGTATCGTAACCTACATCTTCGAGGTCATTATGTTTTCCACCTGCTCGTATGCACTTCTGAGTGTCTGTCGCACGCGCTGGGCTGTAAGGTGCTTTTTCTGTGCCAAGGAAGTAGGGAACAAATGGATTCATTCCAGCATTAGTGAAGAGCAATCCAGGTGACTGCGGCAGCAGTGATGCGGAGCGCACGATGGTGTGTTGCTTACTCTCAAAAAAATCGAGAAATGACTGACGAATTTCTGCAGATTTCATAGCTAGAATTAGCGTACCGTATATTTTAAATTAGTGGATTTTAAGCTAAAGATTGCAGTACTGCAGCTCCCATGGATGCGGTGTCAACAGATTCCAGACCAAAAGCGATGTCTCCGGTTCGAGTTCCGGATGTTACGGCTACCTCAACTGCTTTTTCTATGGAACTTGCAGCTTCTTGTTCACCAAAACTATAGCGCAGCATCATAGCTGCAGAAAGAATTTGTGCGCACGGATTAGCAATGCCCATTCCCGCAATATCAGGGGCGGTTCCACCGGATGGTTCATAAAGCCCAAAAGGGTGACCGAGGCTATTACTATTAGCACCAAGACTTGCGGAGGCGAGCATGCCAAGTGATCCGCAAATAACACCCATCTCATCGGATAATATATCACCAAACATATTCTCAGTGAAGAGCACATCGAATTGATTAGGATCTCGAGCAAGTTGCATTGCTGCATTGTCTACATACATGTGGCTAAGCTCTATTTCTGGGGCATGCTCCTTGAAATAATTAGTCACAACTTTGCGCCAGAGTAC
>CEOK01010516.1_pt1 | contig 12240 bp, 13 predicted proteins | sample 427001 | NCBI WGS metagenome assembly CEOK01 (sample SAMEA2591108, study PRJEB7988) | marine metagenome | isolation source: saline water (ENVO:00002010), including | reverse complement strand
ATGACTCTTGTCATTTCATCTCCATCCATTTCTACTACAGGATTTTTGACTCCGATTTTTTTAACCATTTTTTAATATAAATATTAAAAAAAGCCGCTTGAGCGACTTTTTTTAAAATTGACGTTCTTTAATCTTAGCTTTTTTTCCTCTTAATTTTCTAAAATAAAAAATTCTAGATTTTCTAACTTTCCCTTTTTTATTAACCTCAATCTTTTGAAGAGTAGGCATATTTAAGGGAAATATCCTTTCAACTCCATAGGTTCCAGACATTTTTCTAATAGTGAATGTTTTGTTTAGGCCTTGACCTTTAACTTGAATTACAACACCTTTAAAAAACTGAACCCTTACCTTTTCCCCTTCACGTATTTCGTAGTAGGCAGTTATTGTGTCACCTGCATTGAATGTGGGAAAATTTTTGTTCTCAACAAGCTCTTCTTGTATGCTTTTTATTATCGCATTCATATTAAATGATAAACATTGCAAAAGTACAATTATTTTTTTGTCAAAACAATATTATACAACCAATATAGCTTTATTAAACTCTATTTTATAGCATTCCTGGGCGGTATTTCTTCGTCCTTTCCAAGGATTTTTTATCTCTCCACCTTTCAATTTCTTTAATGTTACCAGATACTAAAATTTTCGGAACTTTTAATCCTTCATAATTTTCTGGACGAGTATAAATGGGTTCAGATAATCTGTTGTCCTGAAAACTGTCTGTTAATGCTGATGACTCATCTCCTAAAACTCCTGGTATAAGTCTTATAATTGAATCACAAAAAACAGCTGCTGCTAACTCTCCTCCAGATAATACGTAATCACCAATAGAAATTTCATCTGTAACTAAATGTTCTCTTATTCTTTGATCAATACCTTTGTAATGCCCACAAATTAATATTATGTTTTCTGACAAAGAAAATTTATTGCTCGTACTTTGTTCGAGTTTCTCACCATCGGGAGTTAAATAGATAATATTTGTGTAATTTCTCTCTTCTTTTAATTTTTTTATGCAATCATAAATTGGTTGTATCATAAGAACCATTCCGCTTCCACCCCCATATTGGTAGTCGTCAACTTTTTTTTGTTTATTATTCGAATGGTCTCTGATATTATGATAATTGACAGATATTAGGTCTTTTATTAGAGCCTTTTTGATAATTGAATATTCTAGGGAGCTTTTAATTATCTCAGGGAATAGTGAAAGTATATCAATTCTCATAATTAGGTATAAATTAAAATCTTAATCGAATTTTTTCTCCATTAGGATTTATATATGTAATCCATCTTACACTATCGGGGTTAATTTGTAAAATTTGATCAACGGCATCAATTACATTACCATTAATATCTATTAAAATTGAATTGTTTTCAATTTGACCTTCTAAAAATTCTCCTGAATCTACAATTCGTAATCCACTTTTAATTTTTAAATCTTCTTTTTCCTTATTTGTTAAATTAGAAAGAGTCATATTTAAAAACTCTACAGTTTTTGTTTTTTCTAATTTTACTTTTAAATATTTTTTAATATCATTTCTAAAAAACCCAAGTGTTACTCTATCGCCAGGCCTTTTGCTTTCGAGATATCCTGTCAAATCTGAAAACTTTTTAATTTTGATATCATCCACAGAAATTAAAATATCACCTTCTTTAATTCCGGCATTAAAAGCTCCCATATTTTCTAATACTTTGCTAATATAAAAGCCCTCTGATTGTTTAATCTTATTTTCTTTTATGAATTTTTCAAATTCTGGGGAAATAGCAAATCCCTGGACACCCAACATGCCTTTTTGATTTGTTCCAAACTCGATTATATCCTCGAAAACTTTTCTTGCTATATTGCTTGGTACAGCAAAAGAGTAACCTTCAAAACCTCCTGAAATGGTTGTAATTGCTGTATTAATTCCGATTAGTTCACCATTTAAATTAACCAATGCACCGCCACTGTTACCTTGGTTTACAGCTGCGTCGGTTTGAATAAAAGACTGATTCCTTCTATCAAGTTTATTTAAATCTCTAGATTTGGCGCTAATTATTCCAGCAGTAACTGTAGAATTTAAGTTGAATGGATTTCCTATAGCAAGAACCCATTCACCAATTTTTGTATTATCTGAATCTGCAAAATAAAGATAGGGAAGAACCTTTTTTGTTTCAATTTTTAGTATTGCAATGTCTGTATATGGATCGGTACCCACAAGTTTTGCTTGGTACCTTATATTATCATTAGTTGTAACTTCAATTTTAGTTGCATCCTCAATAACGTGATTGTTAGTTATAATAAAACCATCAGGTGACACAATTACTCCAGAACCAGTCCCAATTCTATTTTGGGGGCTTTTGTTTCTTCCATAAAAATAATCCAAATAAGAAAAATCATCTGAAACAGTTGAAGTGTTTTTTACATGAACAACAGCATTTATACTTTTTTCAGCAGCTTCAACGAAATTAAAAGGTTGGTTAGATACCTTATTTAGTTGCGAAATAAGATTAACGGGACGATGTTTAAATTCATTTAAAACAGTGTTTGTTTTTTTTTCATTTTTACACGAAAAAAAAGCTAGAAGGATAAACCAAAATTTTAAGCAAGTTTTCATCAAATTTTTTTTTTTTACAAATTTTATAAATAATAACTTCGTATTAAATTTACAATTTTTCATTTAACTCCATTTTAACAATAAAAATATTAAATGTCAAAGAAAATAAGATTTGAAAAATATGAATCAGGAGGAAATGATTTTGTCTTGATAGATGATAGAAAAAATATTTATAATTTAACTACTAATACAATAAAAAAAATCTGTAACAGAAATTTTGGAGTTGGATCTGATGGTTTAATTGTTTTAAAAAAATCTTCAATTGCGGATATTAAAATGTTTTACTTTAATTCGGATGGCCAACCTAGTTCATTATGCGGTAATGGAACTAGATGTCTTTTTACGTTTTCTTTAAGTTTAGGCATTGTTGAAAAAATTGCAAAAATTGAAACCTCTGAAGGAATTTATACGGCAACAATTTCAAATAGAAATTTGGTGTCTTTAAAAATGAAAAATATTGATGATGTTATTTTATTTAACAACAAGGCATATTTAGATTCTGGTTCACCACACCATGTAGAAATGATAAAAGATTTAAATAAAATATCTGTAACCAAAATGGGCTCTTCAATTCGTTTTTCAAGTAGATACTCTCCCAATGGTACTAATGTTAACTTTTTCAATAAAATAAGTGACAAAAAATTTGAAGTCAGAACCTATGAGCGTGGGGTTGAAGACGAAACCCTTTCATGTGGAACAGGTGCTACTGCTGTTGCAATTGCTGCGCATGCCATGGGTTTAACAACTCAAAATGAAATAATTATTCGAACTAAAGGTGGTGAATTATTTATTTCGTTTGAAGCCAGTGATGTAGGGTACAAAAATATTTATCTAGAAGGACCTACAAATTTTGTATTTAAAGGTGAGTACTAATGGGGATAAATAAAATTAATCTTCGAGCACTTGAATTAGATGATCTAGAATTTTTGTTTGAAATTGAGAACGATAGTAAGTTTCAGAAAATATCATCTACAATATTACCATTTTCAAAACACTATCTTGAAAAATATATTATGGAATCGAACCTTGATATTTTTTTAGAAAAACAGTTTCGTTTTGTTATAAGTATTGAAAATAACAATCCTATTGGATTGATAGACTTATTTGACTTTGATCCTATAAATCATCGTGCAGGTATTGGTATAGTTATAATTAATACTCATAGAAAAAAAGGTTATGCTTTAGAATCAGTTAAATTAATTGAAGATATTTCAAAAAAAGATTTACAAATTCATCAATTATATGTGAACGTCGGAGTAGATAATAAAAGTAGTTTGAATTTGTTTAAAAAACTAGGTTATTTAGAGATTGGAGTGAAGAAGGATTGGAATTATGTTAATGGTCAATACATGGATGAATTGTTATTTCAGAAGATTTTGAGCAATGAGTAATAAAACAAAATTTGTCTTTTTAGCTTTTTTTTCAACATCTGCAATTATTATTTTTTATTGGCTTTTTTTCTCAATCAATATTTCCGTTGAAAATAAAAGATTAGAATTTTATATTAAAAAAAACACTTCTTTCAGTCAATTTTTAGAAGACATAAGCCCTTATCTTAAGTCTAAACTAAGTTTTAAGCTAGCATCCAAGTTCAAAAAATTTGATAAAAATATAAAACCTGGGAGATATGTAATTGAAAAATCAATGAATAACAATCAACTGATAAACAATTTAAGAGTTGACAATATTCCAATTAAACTTACTTTTAACAACTTAGATAGGATTGAAAATTTAGCATCAGTTATATCAAAACAGTTAGAAGTAGACAGCTTAAATCTGATTAATCAACTATTAAATAAGGAATTTCTGATGCAAAATGGTTTCAATACCAATAATGCCCTCTCAATGTACATTCCAAACTCATATGAGTTGTTTTGGAATGTAAGTGCTGAAAATTTTCAAAGAAGAATGCATATGGAATACCTAAAATTTTGGAATAAGAAAAGACTTTCTAGGGCTAAAGAAATCAGCTTAACACCAATACAAGTAAGTGTCTTAGCTTCAATAGTTAATAAAGAGTCCTCAATTAAAGAAGAAAGACCAATTATTGCAGGAGTATATATGAATCGAATTAATAAAAAAATTAAATTACAAGCGGACCCTACTGTAATTTATTCAATAAAGGAAAAAGATAAAAATTTTAAAAAGATTATTAAAAGAGTTTTTTTTAAAGATCTGGATGTAGATTCGAAATATAATACATATAGATATTTTGGTTTACCACCAGGTCCGATTTGTATGCCGGATATTTCTTCAATAGATGCAGTTTTAAATTACAGCAAACATGATTATTTATTTTTTGTTGCAAATCCAAATAAGCCAGGGCACCATTCTTTTTCAAAAAGTTTAAGAGATCATAATAATCACAGGAGAGTATATTTAAATTGGTTAAGAAAAAAATAATAATGTGATATTATTATTTAGCATCTATCAAAAAAACTGTTGGTTTCTTATTTAAATTAATCTCCTCTTTTTTCCATTCAACAATTGATAAGCTAATAATTTTTTCGTCTTTGGAGTTCAAGCATGATGCTATTGAAAGTTGAGTATTCTGAGATAGAACTTTTTTTGTTAAATCTAACAGTTGATTATTTCTGTAAGGTGTTTCAATAAAAATTTGAGTTTCATCATTTTTTTTAGATTTTTTCTCTAAAAGTTTTAACTTTTTAATTCTTTCTTTTGAATTTATTGGTAGATAACCATTAAAAGTAAATCTTTGCCCTTTCATTCCAGACGAGATTAATGCTAAAAGAATTGAAGATGGACCAACTAAAGGTTTGACATTAATTTTTAAAACATGTGCTGTGTTTATAATAGATGCACCAGGATCTGCTATAACAGGATTTCCTGAATCTGACATTAGCCCCATGTTTTGCCCCTTTATTAATGGTTTTAGATATTTTTCATTATTGATATCGTTTTTATTTTTTTTTATTTGAAAAAAAATTAAATCATCTTGACTTTTTGTTGGTAAAATTTTTTTTATAAATCTTCTTGATTTTTTTTCACTTTCTACGATGAAGTAATTTATTTCATCTATAATTCTAAGATTATATTTAGATATATTTTCTAAACTATCATTACTTCCAATAAAATTTGGTATTATATAAAGTGTTGGTTTTTTTATTTCCAATTATTTAATACTCTTTTACAACCCTGATAGATTTTATCATAAACTATCTCAAACCCCTTATCATCACCATAATAAGGATCCTCAATCTCAAATGGATCATTTAAAAGTTGAATTATGGAATTCGCTTTATGATGTGAGAAAAGTTCTCTAACATCATGAAAGTTTTCTTTGTCCATTACAAAAATATAATCATAATTATTGAAATCTTTTGTTCTAATCTGCCTTGCTTTTTGCATGCTAATATCAATTCCATTTTTTTGTGCGATATTAATACTTCTTTTATCAGGCGGGTAACCAGCGTGATAATTTGCCACACCAGCAGAATCTACTTTAATTTTAAAATTTTTAGACATATTCTCAAAAACACCTTGAGCGAGTGGTGACCGGCAAATATTCCCTAAACAAACCATAAGAACATTTCCAGGTTTATGCATGTCAAAGGGTTAATTTCTTATTTAAATCTTCAACATATTTTCTAAATTGCTTATCTGTGAAAGATAAATTGTCTACCGTTTTACAAGCATGTAAAACAGTAGCATGGTCTCTTTTACCGATTTGACTCCCTATACTTGCCAAAGAGGCTTTAGTAAATTTTTTTGCAAAATACATAGCTAATTGCCTTGCTTGTACAATGTGTCTCTTCCTCGTTTTTGACTGAAGTGTTTGCACATCCATTTGGAAATATTCCGAAACTACTTTCTGAATGTAATCAATACTAACCTCTCTTTTTGTATTTTTAACAAATTTTTCTACAATCTCTTTTGCTAATTCAATTGTCACTTCAAGTTTGTTAAATGAAGATTGAGCTATTAGAGAAATAATGGCACCTTCTAATTCTCGAATGTTACTTTTTATGTTTTTTGCGATGTAATCAACAATTTCATCTTCTATAACTACACCATCTCTGTACAACTTATTTTTAAGAATTGAAAATCTTGTCTCATAATTTGGTTGCTGCAATTCAGCTGACAATCCCCATTTAAATCTTGATAGAAGTCTCTGTTCTACGTCTTGCATATCTACAGGAGCTTTGTCAGATGTAATAATTACTTGCTTACCATTCTGATGAAGATGATTAAAAATGTGAAAAAAAACATCCTGTGTTCCCGACTTACCAGACAAAAATTGAACATCATCTACAATTAATATGTCAATAATTTGGTAAAAGTGTATGAAGTCGTTCCTTGTATTTTTTTTAACAGATTCTATATATTGTTGCGTAAATTTTTCAGCGGAAATGTAAAGAACAGTTCTATCAGGAAACTTTTCTTTGATTTTTACACCTATTGCATGGGCCAAGTGAGTTTTTCCTAAACCAACATTTCCAAAAATTAATAATGGATTGAATGAGGTGCCACCTGGCTTATTTGCAACGGCAATTCCGGCAGATCTAGCCAATCTATTTGAATCACCTTCTAAAAAATTTTGAAAATTATAGTTTGGGTTTAATTGTGATTCTATGTTTAAATTCCTAATTCCAGGAATAACAAAAGGATTTTTTAGTTGACCATTTAAACTATTTAGAGGTGCATCTACTCGTTGGGATTGAAAATTTACCTGTTGATTACTCGGAATACTCTCAGTAAACGGTTTTTTATTTCCATAAGTATTTTCCATTTTAATTACATAAACTAGACGAGCCGATTCTCCCAATTCTTTTGTCAAAGCAATTTTTAAAAGTTTTATGTAATGTTCTTCTAGCCACTCATAAAAAAACTTACTTGGAACCTGAATACTTAGAGCATTGTCACATAATTTTAGGGGTTTGATTGGTTCAAACCATGTTTTATAGGCTTGTGGCTGAATGTTGTCTTTTATAAAAGATAGGCATTTATTCCATGAAGATTCAGCAGTTTTATGCATTTAAATTACTATATAATTTTTTTTTAATAATGTTTTGGTTTTTTAAATTTAGTTTAATCAAATATGCTGAAAAAAAAAATAAAAAAAAACAAGTTTTGGTATTGATTTTAAATTATTTTTTTTAGAAATTAAGGACCTGTCAATTTTTACAATTTTGAAATTTCAATTTGAAACATCATCTTTAAAAGTTAGGTATTCTGAAACAGATCAAATGGGATTTGTTCACCACAGTAATTATTTAAAATATTTTGAATTGGCAAGGATTGATTGGTTTAGTAAACTTGGTATATCCTATAAAAAAATTGAAGAGAATGGTATTTTATTCCCGGTAATTTATTCAGAAATAAAATATCTATTTCCATTAAAATTCGATGACCTTTTTTTTTGTCAAAGTTGGAATAGAAGAGTTACCTGTATCAAGATTAAAATTAAACTATGAGATTGAAACTTTTGAAAATAAAAAAATTTGTCTTGGAAAAGTTCATCTTGCATTTATAAATTCAATAAATAATAAACCCGTAAGAGCACCTGATAAATTAATTTTTGTCTTCAAAAAAAATTATGAATTATAAATTTTAACTTTTTGTTCTTCCTTAATTTTTCTGAGTATTGGAGCTCTAGTACCAGAAACTAATTTTTTGTTAGTTCTAAAGATTCTTATCTCATCAAAAACTTTTTGATCTATAAATTGTTGAATTGTAAAACTTCCCCCTTCAACTAAGATTGAAGAAATTTCTTTATTGTACAAAAATTTTAATGCTTCTTTTAAAAAAATATTTTTGTTAATATTTTTCTTAATTTTCAATTTTTTATTTGTTATGTGCAAATAGTTTTTTGATTTAAAAAAGTCAGAATTTTCGTCTGCACGGTTGTTTGGATCAAATATAATTTTGACAGGACTCCTGCCTTGAAAATATCGATTTGTAAGCTTCGGATTGTCGTCTATTAAAGTTTGAACTCCAATAAGAATAGATTCCTCTTCTCTTCTCCATTTGTGAACTAAAACCCTATCTTTCATTTTGGTTAAATAATTTACTTTCCCCTTATTTTTAGTATTTTTTTTTGGACTTATAAAACCATCTCTAGATTCTGCCCATTTTAAAATTATATATGGTCTTTTTTTTTCATGAAAGCAAAAAAATCTTTTGTTTAATTCCATGGCTTTTTCCATACAAACTCCTACTAAAACATTAATTCCATTTTTAATAAGTTCTTTTACACCTTTTCCGTTAACATTAATGTTTGGGTCAAGACAACCAATAACAACATTTTGAATCCCACTTTTAATAATTAGATCTGTGCAAGGGGGTGTTTTGCCTTTGTGACAACATGGTTCAAGATTTACGTAAAGGGTCGATTTTTTTAATTCTTTTTTTTCTTTGATTTTTTTGATTGCAATTACTTCAGCATGATCTTCGCCGGCCTTTTTGTGCCAACCTTCTGAAATTATTTTTTGACCCCTTACTATAACGCAACCAACAAGAGGATTTGGATAAGTGTATCCTTGACTTTTGAAAGCTAAATCAAAGCACCTTTGCATAAATTTTTTATGTTTTTTATGATTTTTCAATCCTTATATTTAGCTTTAAAGCAAAGATAAATTATTAAAACATTTAATGTTTAAAATCAGACAAGTTTGTAAGAAAGATAATTTAAATCTTAGCAATGTAATACATGCGGTTTTAACAGAAATTGGAGTTCCAAAAAAGGGAACAGCCTATTCTGACCCTGAACTTGATTTTATGTTCGAAACTTATAATAAGAAAAGATCAATTTATTACGTTGTAGAGAATAGTGGAAAAATTTATGGTGGGGCTGGAATAGCACATTTAAATCAAGCTGATTATGATATTTGTGAATTGCAGAAAATGTATTTTCTTCCTTCAATAAGAGGTATAGGATTAGGTAATGAAATGATTGAAAAGTGTCTGGATTTTGCATCATATAATAAATTTAAATACTGCTATATTGAAACCTTACCATACATGAAAGCAGCACAAAAACTTTATCTCAAAAAAGGATTTTACTACATTAATGGTCCTCTTGGAAATACTGGTCATACCTCATGCAACGTATGGTTAATTAAGAAACTAAAATGAAAATAAGTGATTTTAACTCTAAGTTTCGTTCCGATTTAACTGAACTATACACAGTAGATGAAGTTTCGTCGTTGTTTAGAATTGTTTTGGAAGAATTACTTTCTTTTGATACAACTCAATTTTATTTAAAACCAGATTACATATTAAATAATACTGAATTAGATAAGGTTAACAAGTTTACTAATGAATTAAAAAAGGGTAAACCTTTTCAATATGTTATTGGTGAAACCAGATTTTACAATTACAAATTTTATGTTAACGACAGTGTTCTAATCCCCAGGATTGAGACAGAAGGTTTAGTGGATTGGATTTTAAGGGAAAATAAGGAATCAAAAACAACCGTTATTGATTTTTGCTCTGGTAGTGGCTGCATTGCCATTACTATGAAAATGAAACGAAAAAAATGGAATGTTTCTGCTTTAGAAATTGACAAAAAAGCAATCGATTTGGCAAAGCGTAATTCATTTAGGCACTCGGTAGAAATTAATTATATACATGCTGATATCTTTTCATGGAACAACTATGATGAAGTTGATATTATAATATCAAATCCTCCATATGTAGTTGAAAGTCAAAAAAAAAATATGAAAGTAAATGTTTTAAATTTTGAACCAGAAAAATCAATTTTTGTGTCAGATCAAAACCCTTTGATTTTTTATAAGAGGATATTTGATATTTCAAAATTAAAATTGAAAGAAGGTGGTCTTTTATATTTTGAAATAAATCCTAAATTTAAAAACGCATTAATATCCCTATCTAAGAAATACAGTTTTTCTACTTATGAATTGAAAAAAGATATTTTTAGAAGAAATAGATATTTTAAATTTCAAAAATGAACCCAGAGGAAGAGATTAAAGGTTTAAGAAATAAACTTCATAAATATAATAACTCATATTACAACAATGATGTTAGTTTGGTTTCTGACTTTGAATTTGATATGCTTTTGAAAAAACTAGAGGAATTAGAAAAAAAATACCCTCAATTTTATGATTTCAATTCACCCACAGTTAGAGTAGGAGGAGAGGTTACTAAAAAATTTCAAAGTTTCAATCATAACTTCCCAATGTATTCTCTAGCAAACACATATTCAAAAGATGAAATAAAAGAATGGATTAAAAGAATTGAAAAAAAATGGGGCCATAAAATTAATGACTTTAATTGCGAATTAAAATTTGATGGAGCCTCTATTAACTTGTATTATGAACAGGGTAAATTGAAGAGGGCATTAACCAGGGGAGATGGTACTAAGGGCGATGATGTTACATCAAATATTAAAACAATCAAGAATATCCCTTTGGTTTTAAATGGAAACTATCCTGAAAAATTTGAGATTAGAGGGGAAGTTATTTTACCAATCCATAGCTTTAATAGTTTAAATAATGAAAGAAAAGATAAAGGTCTTCCACTATTTAGAAACCCAAGAAATACTGCTTCAGGATCGTTAAAACTTCAACACAGTAAAGAAGTTGCATTAAGAAAACTAAAATGTTTTTTTTATTCAATAGTTGGAGAAAATTCAAGTCTATACCATTCAGATTTGCTTGAAAAATCAAGAGAATGGGGATTCTTTATACCAGCAAGTATGAAAAGAGTAAATTCAATAAATGAAATTTTCCATTTTATTGATTTTTGGGGTAAGAAAAAGAGTGAATTACCCTATGAAATAGATGGTATTGTCGTTAAAGTTAACTCAATTAAGGTTCAAAACGAATTAGGTTTTACCGCAAAAGTTCCAAGATGGGCCATTTCTTATAAATATAAAGCAGAAAGACAAAGCACTTTATTGTTATCGGTTAACTATCAAATTGGAAGGACTGGGGCTGTAACTCCTGTTGCTAACTTTGAGCCTATTAATCTTTCGGGTACAATTGTTAAAAGAGCTTCATTACATAACTCAGATCAGATTGAAAGACTTGGTCTTAGAATTGGTGATTATGTATATGTTGAAAAAGGAGGAGAAATCATTCCAAAAATAGTTGGAATCGATAAACATAGAAGGGGTGCCTTAGACAATCTTATAAAATTTATTGAAAACTGCCCCGAGTGTGGTTCAAAACTAGAAAAAGTTGAGGGTGAGGCACAACATTATTGTAAAGATGAAATTAATTGTAAAACTCAAATAATAGGAAAAATTCAACACTTTGTGTCTCGAAAAGCAATGAATATTGAAAGCCTTGGAAGTGAAAGAGTGGTTTTATTATTTAAAAAAGGTATAATTAAAAATATTGCTGATATATATAAAATTGAAGTTGAAAAATTGACAAATTTAGAGGGTATGGCTGAAAAGTCAGCATTGAATTTAATTGAATCTATAAAAGAATCTAAAAAACAACCTTTCCAAAAAGTTCTTTTTTCAATAGGAATTAGACACGTTGGAGAAACAGTCGCGTCAAAGCTTGCAAATCACTTCGGGTCAATTGAAAACCTAATTAATTCAAGTTACCATGATTTAGTTTCGGTGGAAGAAATAGGAGAAAAAATTGTTAAAAGTATCAATCGTTATTTTAAAAATCCTCAAAATTTATTGATTATAGAAAAACTTTCGAAAGAAGGT
>CEOK01088281.1_pt1 | contig 12255 bp, 14 predicted proteins | sample 427001 | NCBI WGS metagenome assembly CEOK01 (sample SAMEA2591108, study PRJEB7988) | marine metagenome | isolation source: saline water (ENVO:00002010), including | reverse complement strand
TGATGCAATTGTAAGTATTGAGGCAAGAGGTTTTATTATGGCAGGCGCAATAGCTTATAAATTAAATACTGCGTTTATTCCAATGCGTAAGCCCGATAAGTTACCTGCTGACACATTTAAAGTAAAATTTGATTTAGAATATGGTTCAACTGAAATGCACCTTCATAAAGACGCCCTTGACAACCATCAAAATATTTTAATAATTGATGACTTGCTTGCGACTGGTGGAACTGCCGTAGCAGCTGTTAAGCTTGTTAATATGTTTGAAAACAAAAATATTGTTGGAGCGGGGTTTGTAATAAATCTACCTGAATTAAAAGGTGAAGAAATTTTGAATAAAATGGATATAGAAACCCACTCACTTATGGAATTTTAAATTTTAGCCTTTGAAAAGTCTTTATGGTACAACCTGTGCAATTCAAGAGCTAGTTCCATAGCTGGATGATCTACCCTTACAGATGCCTGCCCTAGTAACCCACTAATTGCTTCTTGCTCAGTCAAACCCATTGAAACTAAGTCTGATATAGCTATTGAAAAAACGTCTAATATTGCCTGAGCATGATTTGGAGATGAATACATATTGTGGGGATCCTTTTATCTTTTTATTCTTAATCGCTATGAGCAAGATCAATGCCATTAAATAACAAAATTAAAATTTTACTCTTTTAATATTTATCCGTTATATATAGAGAAATAAATTTCAAAATTTGCGTTATGTGCCACAAATATAAATACATTTTTTTAGTACTATTTTTATTTAAAGCTAACACGTTGTTAGCACAATCAGTCTCATCAAATGTAACAATCATCTCATCACCAGAAAAAACTGTGGCTGCAAGTGCTCAAAGTGGAGCAAATACTCTACAAGTGATAAATTCTTACGGCCTGGGTTTAGCTTCAACTATAAACTTAAGTTGGGTTTCACTGGCATTAGGCTTGGCTGTAGCTTCTGTGTGGGATGGAGACAGTGGAGGTAGTAATAATTCTACTTCAACATCGACTACTAATTAGTTTATCCAAATAACTCAAGCTCCAGAGCACTAATAAACTTGGAACTTTCAGGCTTTGTCATTGATGAAAAAACGTTTACAGGGATACCATTCTTATCAATTATATATTTATAAAAATTCCACTTGGGAGAACTGCGTGATCCCAAATTTTTTTCTATATACTTAAAAAGAGGATGAGCGTTTTCTCCCCTAACGTTACTTATTTCTGCCATTATGAAATCTACATTAAAGTTAACTTCGCAAAAGTTCTTAACCTCAATATTTGTATTAGCTTCTTGATTAAAGTCATTAGACGGTACTCCAATAACTACAAGTCCATCTTTTCTGTATTTGTTCCAAATATTTTGTAACCCTGAGAACTGTCTTGTAAAGCCGCAAAATGAAGCAGTATTTACAACTAGTAATGTTTTATCTCTATAATCTTCCAAAGAAATTTTATCGCCATCAATAGAATTAAACTTGATATTATAAAATTCTTCTCCAGAAATTTTCGCACTGGTTTGTAGGGCAGCAAACATAATTATTGTTCCAAGGATAAACTTTAAAAATAAATTCATTAACGATATGTAATATTAATTTGAAATAAAACCAGCTTTAAGATAATTTTTTTTAATTTTTGCGAGGATTTGAAGCTCTTCTTAAAGCAAAATTTTCTTCTCTTTTTGCAAGCATCTCTTCTCGTTTTCCTAAAGCAAGACAATCAGGGCAAACGCATTCACCAGCCAAATCCCAGCTCTCAAGTAGATTAGGCGAGTGATGGCACCAACAACTTCCAGGTGGACCTGAAGTACAAACAAATTCAGCACCACATTTTATACATTTCAGGTCTTTGTTTCTGACCTCATTATTGTTGTTATAAACTTTTGTCACTTTTTTTTAAATTAACCTCAGATTTATTCCAAATATCTTCAATCCACAATTTAATTTTTAATGCTTCCTCCCATCGATTGGATAATTCTTTTCCATTTTTATCCGTCATCGCATACTCTGGAGGTCCTAATTCGCATAAAAAATAACAAGTTCCTTCTGGATTTCTTAGACGCCATTTTTCAATGCCTTCGTACCACCAATCTTTAAAAAGATTAACCCATTTCTGATGTTGTGGAAAGTCAATTTGTAGTTGAATTTGCTGCCTACTTGCTACACGCCCTTGAAAACTATCTGACCTATCTAAAATTCTTGAGATCATTCCCAAGTCTCTTTCTGAAAGTGGATACCAGAATTCTCTATCTACAACATAGTGAGAAAGATCTGAACACATTCTCATTTCAGGAATTGCATCAAGCAATTGAAGTGTTGAATAAAGATCATTTGTAATGCAATTGCGGTGTGTTTCAAATTGGATAGGAATACCAATTTTATCAGCCATATCAATCCAATTTCTAATTACTGGAATCATACCATCAACTGATATTGGCATAACTTGACCAATCACATTAATAAAAGGTGAACCAAAATCTTTAGCCATTTTCATAGTGTCACTTAGAGAATTAATAGTTTTTGGGAAAGCCACAATTAATGGTGTAAGGCCAATTTTTTCCATCAGCGGTTGTAATTGAAATGCTTTTTTAACATCTGAAGCACCTAAGTCTATAGCCATACCATTATAACCAGCTTCAAAGACTAGCTCACAAATTTTTTCATCAGGTAGTTTTTCACCTGTATCATCGTGAGGCGACATTGCCCAATAAGAAGTGAAAACCTCTAATTTTTGTTGCAAGTTTATTCAGCAGGCACTCTAACTTCAGTGCCGTCCTTTCTTGATATAACCCATACTTCGTTCATGGGCCATTGACTTTCATCTTTTTGCCAAAGCCTTTTTATAACTTCAATTTGAAATTCAAAGTAGCCCATACTATATACATTTCCTGATTTTTTTTCTATTTTTAAATTAAGCTCTTTTAACTTCCAAAAAGGCACTGATGGAAAAGTATGGTGTGCAGTGTGGTAAGGCATTTGCCAACATAGCCATCTCATCAAAAAGTTTGTTCTAGTTGAACGAGTGTTTTGAAGAATGTCTTTTTTGTGTGTTAAACCGAGATGCTCAATAGTATTTTGCATTTGATGTATTGGCTTTGTAATTAGCATTGGAAGTATCCAAAAAGTTAAAGCAACCCAACTGTTAAAGTATAAAGATAAAATAAAAATTATAAGATAACCAAAAACATGTAATCTAGATTCTAAAATTACCTTTTTATATTCAGAAGGATTGATGTAAGGCTCAATTACAACACCTCTTGCCCTCCTCAATATGCCAACAATTCTGTTACGCCAATATGTTACACCCCAAAACCATAAAAGATATGTTGTAATGGTAAATGGCTCTCTAACTAATTCACCATCTTTTTCCCAGTCTTGTGTCCATTTGTGATGAGCAAAATGCATAATTTGATCAAAGTCTCTTGGAAAGAGCATAAAAAATCCAATTATTCTTCCAAAAAATTCATTCAACTTAAATGTTTTAAATACAGTCCCATGACTTAATTCATGTTGACCAGCATAAAGGAAATTTATCAACACACCTAAAGCGAAACCAGAAGCAAGCGACCACCAAGAATATATTAATTTGTAATGTAAAACACTTATTAAGAGGATAGCAACAAGATGACTAAACAATTGAAAAAAACCCATAAAGTTAGATTTTTCATTTAGTCTTCTTAGTTCGCTTGGCTCAATTAATTCTCGCCGTGAAAAATTTTCCTGCATATTGTTACCATCAATGAATTATTTTAATCTTTATAATTAATACTATATTATATTATTTAATGTAAATTTCTAAAAAAAAATGAATAATTTATTTTTAAAAGCATCAATTTTATCTGCTTCTATTTTATTAATCATAGCCTTAATAATATATTTTAAAATTGATGAAGTTTCAAAAAAAAATGATTTGAAGTTTGACACTCCATTTAACCTAACGTCACATAAAGGTGAAAAAATTTCTGAAAAGATACTTTCTTCCAGGCCAACTATTGTATTTTTTGGTTTTACGCATTGTCCCGAGGTTTGCCCAACCACCTTATATGAAATTTTTTCTTGGATTAATGAAATAAAACTATCAAAAGAACAAATTCAAGTGTTGTTTATTTCACTTGATCCTAAAAGGGACACAGTCCAAAAATTGGAGGAGTACTTATCAAACTTTGATGAAACCTTTAAAGGCCTCACAGGTGATGAAAATGAAATAGTTAAATTAGCAAATTCTTGGGGCATATATAGGAAAATTGTGTCTACAGACGATGATTACACTATTGACCACACATCTACAATTTTCCTAATTAATCAAAACTTTTCTTTGAAAGGTACCATAGCATATAGAGAACATTCAGATGTAGCCATAGCCAAAATCAAAAACCTTGTTCAGGAAAACCAATAGCTTATGACTATATTCTTTCAGATTTCTCTTTTATACATTTGTATGCAACGTCAATATCATTTTCCTCCATTTCTAAAGTTCCAGCCATAAATCTTATAACAAATTTTTCTCCAACTTTTGTGGGCGTTAGATATATAAGCCCCTCGTCATTAATCTCTTTAACAATTTTTTCATTAAGCTCATTAATATTTTCTCTATTTTGACTTATGAAACGAAAAGTAAACAGACCCAAGATTGGTTTAGTAATTACTTCTATATTTTTTAATAATTTTATTTTGTGGTATAGTTCTTCAGACCAATTTATGTGATGACGAATTAGTTTTCTTATCCCGGACAACCCTTCTGATCTAATTAAGAACCATAGTTTTAATGCTCTAAATCGTCTTCCTAATGGAATAGTATAATCTGACAAATTAGTAATACCCTCTACTCCTGAAGTCTTTAAATATTCTGGTGTGAGTGATAATGTATTTTTCTGAACATTCATATCTTTTAAAAAATGCACTGAACAATCAAACTGAGCACCTAGCCACTTGTGAGGATTAAATACAATAGAGTCTGCCTTACCAATTCCTTGCCATAAGTATTTATATTCATCACATATAATCGCTGAGCCAGCCCATGCTGCATCAACATGAAAATATAAATTTTCATTGTTAGCTATTTTACCAATTTCATCTAAGTTATCATATGACCCAGTTGAAGTGCCACATGTCACTCCCACAATTCCAGCAGGAATAAATCCTTTTTTTCTATCATGGTGTATTGCATCAGACAAAGCTACTGGATCCATAGATCTATTTGCACCATAAACGGGAACTCTTACTAAATTATCTTCGCCTATGCCAGAAAACCAAATTGCTTTATCCAAAGAGCTATGGTTTTCAGTTGATGCATAAATTCTAAGCTTCCCTTGACCTGACAAACCAACTTTATTCCCTTTCCAGTTTAATGCCTTTTCTCTCATCGTTAATATAGCTGTTAGAGTGGCAGAAGAAGCTGTATCTTGAATAATACCCCCAAACCCTTTAGGGATATCTAGAGAAGTTCTAAGCCATTCAATAACTTTTTCTTCTAGTTCAGTAGCAGATGGGGAAGTTTGCCAAAGCATACACTGTAAACCCATTGTATTTGTTAAAATTTCCGCAAACACAGAAGCTGGGGCAGCATTTGCAGGGAAGTAAGCAAAAAATCTCGGATGTTGCCAGTGAGTTACACCAGGTAAAATAATTTTTTTAAAATCGTCAAAAATTTGTTCTATAGACTCCGGATTTTCAGGAGGATTTGGTGGTATTGAATTAAATGTTTCTCCTGGTATATTTTGTGATCTAACAGGATAATTACGAAGATTTTTTCTGTATTCAGACCCCCAAACCACAGCCTCTTTTCCCCATTTGATATACTCATCCCAATCCATTTACGTGCCTTTCTTATGATAATTTTAATTCTTTTATTTAATTGACGCTATCTGCTAAAATAATTTTGTCAATTTATAATAGTATGTTAGGAGAAGTAAATGCGTGCTTTAATTCAAAGAGTAGCTCAAGCGAGTGTTTCAATAGATAATAGTACAATTTCCGAAATAAAGCAGGGTCTCCTGATTTTAGTTTGCGCTATGAATGACGATAATGAAGAAGATGCTGAAAAAATGGCTTCAAAAATCTCAAAAATAAGAATTTTTAATGATGAAGCAGGAAAGTTGAATAAATCAATAATAGATATTAATGGAGATGCTTTGGTTGTTAGTCAATTCACGTTAGCTGCGGACACTTCTAGGGGCAACAGGCCTGGATTTTCGTATGCGGCTCATCCAGAGAAAGGTGAAAAGCTCTATGAATACTTTACACAGCAACTTCAAAATCTAAATATAAATTGCAAAAAAGGTGTTTTTGGAGGTGATATGAAAGTTTCACTTGTTAATGATGGGCCAATAACGATTTGGCTGGATAATAAAGATTGATTAAATTTTAAGTTTTGAATAAGGTCTATTATTCAGTCAGTTTTTAAAGGGAGGTATATATGAACTGGTTTGTTTCACTATTCTTAAAAATTACAACTTTAATACTATTTATTTCTTACAATGCATTTGCTGGAGGATTAGAAGTAAGCCGTCAAAATAATATGATATTGTTCTCAGATGGCACAACTATAAATTTTTCAAGTAGGCAAACTAGTTCAACAGTGACGGATAATTTGTATACATCCCTAGATAGTCAATCAATTATCAAAAAATTGAATATAATGTCTGCAGCTTTTAAATCTGATTACAGTGATACTATTTCGTATGCTTTTGAAATGTATGAGCCTATGGCTTCAACACTTCAATATCCAGCAACTATTGGTGGCGTACCTGCAGGGCAAAAAGCTTTACTACGATCACAAGCTTTAAGCTTAACAGGGAAGTATGACTTAACTAATTCTGGGTTTGGTGTAGTAGCAAGCATAAGACAACTTACTATTAAAAGATCAACTGTTAATATTAGTCCAGCACAAGGTGATTTAGTAACAACGCCTGATAGTGGTATTGGATATATGGCTGGTGTTAGTTATGAAAGACCAGAAATAGCTCTAAAGGTTTTATTATCGCACGCCCCAGGTATAGATATTGTTGTTCCAACTACCGTAGTTGGTTCTGGAACTGTCTCTCAACCAAATTTTACAACTCTAGAGTTTGAAACAGGTATTGCTAATAATACTTTGTTGTTTGGCTCAATTCATCAGGGAGAGCATGCTAGCGCACAAGTCAAACTAAATGGAATAGGAGCAATTAGTTCATTTACAGATGGAGAAAAATACAATATTGGCCTCGGTAGAAAATTTAATGAAAAATTAAGTGGAAGTTTTTCATATACTACAGAAGAGGGAAGCTCTGCTACAGGCACAAGTCTTTTGTCACCCACAAATGGAACTGACACTTATAGCATTGGTGTAAATTACATTACTGAAAGTGTGGATGTTGCGTTTGGTTATGCAATGTCTTCTTTTGGTGATAAAGCTGTTACAACAGCATATGGAACTGGAAATTTTACAAATAACGATGCAACAACTACAGGCTTGAGAATAAAATTTAAATTACCTTAGTTAATTTTAAAGTAACGGTCTATTTTAATTATTAAATTCAAATAGACCGTTATATCTTATATTTGGATCTAAAAGAGAAGCCAATTCTTTTTTGCTTTCTATGTGCTCGCAGACGTTTTTTCCACATAAACGACAGCCAGTTTCTATTTTTGAAATTTTTTGAACTTTACTTTGAAGTAGAGTATCTGCATAAATAAGATTTTCCATATACCTTATTTCACAACCCAAAATTATTGAAAATAGTGGGCTGTTTTCATTTATATTAACTAGGGATCTTTTAATTGTTTTTGAAACATTAATAAATTTTCTGCCTCCTTCCAGCTCAGAAACTTGTACTAATGTGCTTCCTGGATTTTTATAAATTTGATGAACAGACCAATCAGAATTAGCCCCTGGATTTTTTGGAAAATTCATGCCTTTTGAAAATAGCCTGCTATGAATGTTTCCAGCCTCATCAAATTTGAAATAAAAAAAAGGCACACCTAAATTTGTTCTTTTATTAAGTGTAGTTAATCTTTGGCAAACATGTTCTATATTAGTAGAAAAACGAGCAGATAGAATTTCTAAGTCATATCTAAGCTCATCTGCTGAAGATTTAAATTCATCGTAAGGCATAATAAGGGAAAGTCCAAAATAGTTTGCAAGAGACATTTTAAGGAGATATTTTTCGTCAGATGATTTGAAATCAGACTTAATAATAATTTCATTTATTAAATCATCAAACTCAATAAGAGCGATTTGGGAAGCAATTTGAAAACTTTTGTTTGCTATGTCAAGCGCCTCGGAAATAAGTATACGACCTCTATGGGGATCATATCTACTAAATAAGTTTTCCATAATTGACTTAGGTAGAACTTTAATTTGAGTTTTTAATTTATCTTCAACATACTTACATAATTTAAAATAAATATTTGCTGCATCATTTATATTTGATTTTGCCCTAATTGATATTGATGCTTGCTCTAGTGTCGGAAAATAATTTTTTGAATTATATAAAAAACTTCTTATACTCTCAAATGGTGTAAGCTTTAAGCTTTGCGGGTCAGCATTATAATTTGTTTCCTCTTTTAATTTAAGATAAGTTTCAAAAAGCTTCAATACAGCATTTCCAATCACTGGAGAGGATTGTGCAAGATTTTTAATATCTCTTTTAGTAATATCACTTGATTTAAAAACTGGATCTAAAAAAACTTCATTCAGTTCAACAGTCAGCTTTCCAGTTTCATCCTCTGTAAACTCCTTAAAATCTATGTTATATAATTGTCCTAGCTTGAAAAGTAAGTTAACTGTGATAGGCCTCTGATTATTTTCTATTAAGTTTAAGTAGCTTGCTGAAATATTAAGTTCTTGAGCCATCTCAAGCTGACTTATATTTAAGTCTTGCCTTAGTCTCTTAATTTTGTGACCTAATATTATTTTTTCAGATTTAGATTGCATATTGTGAATTTGTAAAAATTATATTTTGTAAATATTTACAAAATGACATTTTGTAAATTTTACACTATTACAACTTTGCACTTATTTCAATGATTTTTATTTTCTCACAATATAAAATCTTATTAAATTTATATGGAGTTAACAATGAATGAAGATTTTGAAAAGCTTAATAATGCTAAACCAGGTAGATTCAAAAATAAAAAAAGAGATTACACAGTAGCAGATGTCAAAAAGCTCTCAGGTTCTGTCAAAATTGAACATACTCTCGCACACAGAGGTGCGCAAAAATTATGGTCACTACTTCATAATGAAGATTACGTAAATACATTAGGAGCTTTAACTGGCAACCAAGCGATGCAACAAGTGCGTGCAGGACTTAAAGCAATTTATCTTTCTGGATGGCAAATTGCTGCAGATAATAATTTAGCTGGCGGAATGTATCCTGATCAATCTATCTACCCTGCAAATTCTGGCCCTGAGCTTGTAAAAAAAATTAATCGAACTCTTTCTAGAGCTGATGAAATTGAAGTTATGGAAAATGGCTCTCCACAGAGAGACTGGTTTGCTCCAATTATAGCTGATGCTGAAGCAGGATTTGGTGGCGTTTTAAACGCATTCGAAATTACAAGAAATTATATTGAAGCTGGAGCATCTGGAGTGCATTTTGAAGATCAATTAGCCGCTGAAAAAAAATGTGGTCATATGGGTGGGAAAGTACTGATACCAGTCAAACAACATATATCAAATTTAAATGCTGCAAGACTTGCCGCTGATATTTCTGGAACACCAACTTTGATAATTGCAAGAACAGACGCAGAATCAGCAAAATTAATTACTTCAGATGTAGATGAGAGAGACAAACCCTATTTAACAGGAGAAAGAACTGCTGAAGGTTTTTATACTTTAACTCCTGAAAGTTCTTTTGAACGATGCGTGACTAGAGGAAGGGCTTATGCAGAATATGCAGATTTGATTTGGATGGAAACTTCTACACCAAACTTAGATCAAGCAAAGAAATTTGCAGAGGCTATACGAAAAGAATATCCAGACCAGTTACTAGCTTATAACTGCAGTCCAAGTTTCAACTGGACAGCAAACTTAAGTAAAGATGACATAGCTCGTTTTCAAAAAGAACTCGGAGCTATGGGATATAAATTTCAATTTATTACTCTCGCTGGGTTTCATACATTAAACTACAGCATGTTTGAATTAGCCCATGGCTATAAAAAGAAAGGGATGACAGCCTATAGCGAACTTCAGGATGCAGAGTTCTTAGCTGAAAATATTGGTTATACAGCTCATAGGCATCAAAGAGAAGTTGGCGCTGGATGGTTTGATGCTATATCTGTAGCTGTTAAGGGGGGGGCGTCTTCAACGACTGCTTTATCAGGTTCAACTGAGGAAGATCAATTCCATGAAGAAACTGTTGCAAATGTTGCTGAATAGCTAATTTCAATCAAAGAAGGTTAATTATAATGTCAGAGAACAAAATAACAATTATTGCAGAAAGTTTTGAGGCAGCTGCATTAGAGTTTCACAGAAGTAAACTATCATCAAAAGGTTACAGAATGGATGGTAAAATAACTTCACAAAAATTTGAATATATGGATGGACCTGAAAGAAAAGACCTTTTTGATGGAAAACCAATGTATTCAGTTTGTTTTATAAAAGACAGTTAATATGTTATTGATTTTTCAAAAAAGATATTATCAAATATTCTTATATTAAATTTAAGGATTAATATTTTTGGAAAATAATAAAATAAAATATAAAGGGTATACGCCCGAAAATGAAATAAAAATACCACCAATATACAGAATACCTCCTCCAGTTATACAGTCAATAAATTGGCTGTATAACTTTTTCTTTCCATGGTGGATTTTATATTTTGCTATGGCTTACCTTGGATATTTATTTATTCAAATAAATCCACAAATAATGCTAAATTTTGATTTTAAGTTTATTGCACTCATCTGGCTAAAAAACTTTTTCTTTCTATTTTTATTTGCTGGTGGAATTCATTGGTGGCTCTATATCAGAAAAAAACAAACACTTGACTATAAATACTATGCTAAATGGCCAACAGAGAATAATTCTAAATTTCTTTTTAAAAACCAAGTTAAAGATAATATGTTTTGGAGCATTGTTAGTGGTTGCACTATCTGGACAATTTTTGAAGCCTATGTATTGTGGAAGCAGGCAACTGGGGGAGTAACAGTTTATTTTTGGAGTGAACAACCTATCTATTTATTTTTATGTATGATTTTGATGCCTTTTATTGGAGGTGTTCATTTTTATATCATTCATAGGTTTCTTCATATTCCAATCATTTATAAGATTGCACATCAGTTACACCACAGGAATATTAATACTGGACCTTGGTCTGGGATATCAATGCACCCAATAGAACATATTTTATATTTCAGCATGATTGCTTTGTGGGCATTTATTCCCGCTGATCCATTTATTGTAGTATTAACAGGCATTTGGTTTGGTATTGGGCCTGCGCAAAGTCATGCAGGATTTAATAAATTAGTTCTATTTAAGACAAAAACTTTAGAGCTTGCAGATCATTTTCACCATTTACATCATAAACATTTCGAACTTAACTATGGAAATATTTATGCGCCTATTGATCCTATATTCAAAACTTTTCATAATGGAAAAACATTCCCCAAAAAAAAGTAAATTAGTTTATTTCAGTTACCCGATAGTCTGAATTTTCAAGCCATTCTAAATTAATCTCTACTCCCCAACCTGGATCTGTTGTAACTTCAACGAAACCATCTATTACCTCAAATGGGTTTCCATTAAAAATATCTTTTTGCCAAGGATAATATGTCTCATCTTCTATACTAAACTCTAAATAATTTCCTGCATTAGGTATAGCAGTCAACAAATGTTTAGTACAAATTGTCACTAAAGATAAATTTGCAGCATGTGGTGTACAAGGAAGACCTATTTCGTTAGCCATACTTGCCACTTCCAATGTTCTGTAAAGCCCTCCCATATACATTACATCTGGCTGAACAATATCAACCACTTTCTTTTCCAAGGTAGACTTCCAAGTTGAAATATCACAATCCTGTTCTCCACCTGCAACATCTATATCTAATGCATCTTTGACAAGTTTAGTTTGATTATGCTCCCAGTATGGGCAGGGTTCCTCAAAATGAGAAACACCATAGTCTTGCATATACTTACCCAAAGCAATAGCCTTTTCAGGACTGAAGCAGCTGTTGCCATCAACTAATCTTTGAACATCTGCACCTAAATCTTTGGCAAGAACTTTCACAATGTCCTCTGAACGACCCTCCCATTCATCTTTATCTCTTCCACACTCAGCACCAA
>CEOK01057481.1_pt1 | contig 12258 bp, 6 predicted proteins | sample 427001 | NCBI WGS metagenome assembly CEOK01 (sample SAMEA2591108, study PRJEB7988) | marine metagenome | isolation source: saline water (ENVO:00002010), including | reverse complement strand
AGTGAAGTTTCTAGTTTTATTTTGAGAAAGCTTAAGGAGGACGCAGAAGCCTATTTAGGTGAAACAGTTGATAAAGCAGTTATAACAGTCCCAGCTTATTTTAATGATGCTCAGCGTCAAGCAACAAAAGATGCTGGAAAAATTGCTGGGTTAGAAGTTCTCAGAATTATAAATGAGCCAACAGCAGCAGCTTTATCTTATGGATTAGATAAAAAAGATAGTGGTATTGTTGCAGTTTATGACCTTGGTGGTGGTACATTTGACGTTTCAATTTTAGAAGTTGGTGATGGTGTGTTTGAAGTTAAATCAACAAATGGCGACACATTTCTTGGTGGGGAAGACTTTGACCAAAGAATCATTGATTTTTTAGCTGATGAATTTAAAAAAGAGAATGGCATTGACCTCCGAAGTGATAAATTAGCTTTACAAAGACTTAAAGAAGGCGCTGAAAAAGCAAAGATTGAGTTATCTAGCTCTGTACAAACAGATATTAATTTACCATTCATAACTGCAGATCAATCTGGACCCAAACACTTAAACGTAAAATTGACAAGAGCCAAATATGAAGATCTTGTTGATGATTTAGTTAAGGGTTCTTTGGGGCCTTGTAAGTCTGCTTTAAAAGATGCAGGCATTAAAGCCTCTGATATTAAAGAAGTGATTTTAGTGGGTGGTATGACTAGAATGCCTAAAATCATTGAAACTGTATCAAAGTTTTTTGGGACTGAGCCTCATAGAGGAGTTAATCCCGATGAGGTTGTTGCATCTGGAGCAGCAATTCAAGCTGGAGTTTTAACAGGTGATGTTAAAGATGTTCTTCTTTTGGACGTAACGCCTTTATCATTGGGTATTGAAACATTAGGGGGAGTTTTTACTCGTTTAATTGATAGAAACACGACCATACCTTCAAAGAAGAGTCAGGTTTTTTCAACCGCAGAAGATAATCAATCGGCTGTTACAATTTCAGTTTTTCAAGGTGAAAGAGAAATGGCTCAGGATAATAAACCATTAGGCCAGTTTAATTTGGAAGGCATTGCTCCTGCTAGAAGAGGAATACCCCAAATTGAGGTTACTTTTGATATTGATGCTAACGGAATTGTAAATGTCTCTGCAAAAGATAAAGCTACGGGCAAGGAACAAAAAATTACAATTCAAGCATCTGGCGGTTTAGATGATAAAGAAATTGAAAAAATGGTTCAAGACGCGGAAGAAAATGCTGAATCTGATAAGAAAAAAAGAGATGATGTCGAAGCTCGAAATCAAGCAGAAGCTTTGGTTAATGGAGCTGAAAAATCTTTAGAAGACGCTGGTGATAAGGCTGATGATAGTTTGAAAAAACCAGTTCAAGATGCATTATCTGACCTCAAAAAATCTCTTGAAGGTGATGATATAGAGGATATTAAACAAAAATCAGCATCTTTAAGCCAAGTAATGATGAAATTGGGAGAGGCTGCTTACAAAGACTTGCCTGATGATAACAATCAAGAAGCTAGTGAAGATAGTACAAAAACAGATGATGCAGATGTTGTAGACGCTGACTTTGAAGAAGTTGATAATGAGAAAAAAGATAAGTAAGCTCTAAAAAACATTAAATTCGGGATTTAATATGTCAAAACGAGATTATTACGAAGTTTTGGGTGTTAGCCGTAATGCTGATGCAAGTTCAATAAAATCAGCTTACCGAAAGTTAGCTATGAAACACCATCCCGACAAAAATCCTGGTGACAAAAAATCTGAGGCTCTATTTAAAGAAGCAACTGAAGCTTATGAGATTTTGAAAGATGATGAAAAAAGAGCCGCATATGACCAATTCGGGCACTCTGCTTTTGAAGGTAGAGGCAGTTCACAAGGCCAAGGTGGTTTTGGTGGTTTTTCTGGCAACTTTTCTGATATCTTTGATGAGTTTTTTGGCGATGTTATGGGAGGTGGCTCTCAAAGAAACCAAAGCAGAGGAGCAGATTTAAGATATGATTTAGATGTTAGTCTGGAGGAAGCATTTTCTGGAACACAAAAAGAAATCCCTGTAACAACTGCTAGCAAGTGTGATAGTTGCCAGGGTTCCGGTTCTTCAAAAGGTGGAAGAGTAAATAATTGTTCGACCTGTGGTGGTAGAGGTAGGGTTCGAGTTCAACAAGGATTTTTTGCTGTTGAAAGAGAATGCAGTTCGTGTAATGGAGAGGGTCAAATTATTTCAGACCCATGTAAAAGTTGTCGTGGAACTGGTGTTTTAAACAAAACAAAAAAATTGTCTGTAAATGTTCCACCAGGTGTTGATAACGGAACTAGAATTAGACTTTCAGGAGAAGGCGAAGCAGGACAGCGTGGTTCAGGTTCAGGTGATTTATATATATTTGTACAAGTAAGATTGCATAATATTTTCACTAGGGAAGGTAAAGACATCTATTGCCAAGTGCCAATTGATATGGCAAGTGCAGCATTAGGTGGAAATTTTGAAGTTCCAACAATTGACGGTGGAAAATTAAAAATTAATTATGATGCTGGAACTCAGTCTGGAAAGAGATTTAGGCTTAGGGGTAAAGGAATGCCTGGTTTAAGAGGTACATCTAGGGGTGATGCATATGTTGAAACACTTGTTGAAACACCTGTAAATTTAACCAAGAAGCAAAAAGAACTTTTAAAAGAATTTTCAGCTGATGGAAATTCAAGAGGTCCTCAAACAGATAGTTTTTCTGAAAAATTAAAAAGATTCTGGAGTGGTAATTAATAAACATCCTAGTTTTTTTTACTTTTTCGTTATAGTAATAATTTATGTCTAAAAAAACTGTAAAAATATCTATAGCAGGTTCTGCTGGTAGAATGGGCAAAATGCTTGTAAATGTTGTAGATCAAAATGTTGAATGTGAATTAGTCGCTGCAACTTGTCACCCTTCCGATGTTGGTATTATAGGTAAAGATTCTGGTTTGATTTCAGGAATAAATGAAAATTATATTTTTATTTCTGATAATCCTAATGAACTACTCAAGGGTGAAGTTATCATTGATTTTACAACTCCAGAATCAACAGTACATAACTCTTATTTAGCTGCAGATAATAAAATTGGTTTGGTTATAGGAACAACCGGTTTAAGTAAAGAGCAGGAAAATATAATTGAAAAAAACTCCAAATTATCACCAATTATTTATTCCTCAAACATGAGTGTTGGTGTTAATCTGCTTTTTTCATTAATTGCTAAAGCCGTAAAATCAATTGATAATAATTGGGATATAGAGGTTTTGGAAATGCATCACAGGCATAAAGTTGATGCACCATCAGGAACAGCTTTAAGTATGGGAAAAGTTGCGGCGGCTTCAAGGGAACACCAATTCGAAAAAATAAAAAAGCTTTCTAGAGAAGGTAAAGTCGGTCAAAGGTTAAAAGAAGAAATTGGCTTTGCTACTTTGAGAGGCGGATCAGTTGTAGGAGATCATACTATGATACTTGCACATGAGGATGAAAGAATAGAATTAACACATAAAGCAACAAATAGAAAAATTTATGCAAATGGAGCAGTAAAAGCAGCAATCTGGTGTTCAGATAAACAAAAAGGTTTGTTTAGCATGAAACAAGTACTTGGATTATGATTTATAAAGTTTAATTCTTTTCAAATTTACTTCTAATATACATTCTTTTATTGATAGAGTTCCATCATAATCCCTCTTCCGTATATCGTAAAAAATTAACTCGTTTGAATTCTCATTAAAAAACAAATCTAAAACACATTTATCAAAACGGTATTGATAACTTATTATTTTTCCATGTTTTCTAAAATAGTAATTTTCACCAAAGAATAATTTTATATCATCTAAATTTAAAGAACTTATGTTTTCAACAGTAATAAGTTTAATAACTTCGAATGACCCTTTAGTAAAAATTGAGTTCCTGTATATACTACTTTTTTCTTTTAATGATAAATTGTAACGTACCTCATCAATATCAAAATTAACCTTATACATAGGCTTGATGAATATCTTTGACTTATTAATGTTATTTTTAATTTCAGCTAATTTTGAGTTCAAAGAATATTTACTATTAAGCTTTTGTTTTAAACTAGACATATTGATGTAAGGTTTAAAAATATTTCTAAGCTCTTGGTTTCTATTTGATTTAGAGCTATTGGGTTTAATAACCATCACTTTAGTGGCTAATTGGTTTTCTTGATTTGTAGGAGGTAAATTACTCTTATTATATAAATTAATTTGTTCTAATTCTTGACAACCAGATATAAATAAAAGAACAGTTGATAAAAAAAATAAATTTGTTATTTGTATTTTCAAAGTAAAAACCTAAAATTTATATTTTTTAAACATAAAACTTCAAAATTATAAAGGGAAAAAAGTGTCAATAAACTCTATAGATGTAACAGCAATCGGAAATGCTATCGTTGACGTGCTGGCTCAGTGCGACGACGAATTTCTCAACGAGAACAATATTACAAAGTCTTCTATGAACTTAATTGATGAAGAACGCTCAAAATTTCTTTTTGATAACATTAATTCACCCAAGGTTATTTCTGGAGGCTCTGCTGCCAACACAGCTGTTGGGCTTGCATCTTTAGGATCAACTGCAGCTTTTATTGGAAAAGTAAAGAATGATGAATTAGGTAACACATTTAAGAGAGATATAGAAGAAGTTGGGGTTTCATTTGATACTCCATTAAATGAAAATGGTCCCAGGACAGCATCATCTACAATCTTAATAACACCAGATGCTGAAAGATCTATGAATACTTTTCTTGGAGCATGTGTAAACCTTGATGCACAAGACATTGATGAAAACTTGATAAAAAAAAGTAAATTGGTTTACCTTGAAGGCTATTTATTTGACCCACCTCAAGCAAAAGAAGCTTTTAGAAAGGCTGCTAAAGTTGCGAAGGACGAAAATAATTTAGTAGCAATAACTCTGTCTGACAGTTTTTGTGTTGAACGTCATAGAGATGACTTTATTACATTTATAAAAAACTTTGCAGATATTTTATTTTGTAATGAAGATGAAATTAAAAGTTTATATGAATGCGATTTAGAGAGTGCAAAACACAAAGTTGAAGAAATGGGAAAAGAAACTGTTATTACATTGGGATCAAATGGATCAACAGTATTCAGAAATAATGAATGGACTAATGTTGAAGCTTATAAACCAAAAGCTGTTATTGACACGACAGGTGCAGGTGATCTTTTTGCTGCAGGGTATCTTCATGGAACATGTTTAAATTTAGATGCAGAGAATTGTAGTAAAATTGGTTCAATTGTGGCTAGTGAGATAATATCCCATGTTGGCCCGAGACCAACACAAAGTTTAAAAAATTTGATTAAAGATATTTAGTCATTAAAGAGAATCATAAGCGCTGAAGATTGCTGCATTAGTTATTTCGTTGACGCTTGCTCCCATTTGAACTATTTGCATTGGAAACTCACTGCCAAGTAAAATAGGTCCAATTACAGATCCACCACCAAGGTTTTGAAGCAACTTAAAAGATATGTTTGCAGAATGAAGTCCGGGCATGACCAAAATATTTGCTTCGTCAGTCAGTTTACAAAAAGGGTAGTTTTTTTTCATTAGCTGAAAGTTGAGAGCAATCTCTACAGACATTTCTCCATCAAATTCAAAGTTGACAGATCTATTTTCAAGAACCCTTACAGCTTCTCGGGCTGATGATGTTGAAGGAAGGGATGGACTGCCAAAATTTGCAAAACTAGTAAATGCAACACGAGGTTTATAGCCCAGCTGAGAAACTGAAAAAGACATTTGCTCAGCTATATCCGCTAGCTCTTCAGGTTTGGGTCTTTCAATAATATTTGTATCACCAATAAAAACAGTTTTATCACGACTTACAACCATACACATACCAATAATATTTTTATTATCTTTAGAAGAAATCACTCTAGTTATATGATTTAGAGTATCATTAAATGACCTTGTTAATCCGCTTACAAGACTATCAGCATCACCCATCGCAACCATACACGACCCAAATACATTTCTATCTTGGTTAACCATCCTTTGGCAGTCTCTATATAAATATCCTTTTCTTTGAAGCTTTTTGAACAAAAAATCACTATAAACATTATTTTTTTCAGATAATGCTGCATTATGAATTTCTAAATTAGCAATACCATCGAGCCCTATTTTCTTTGCAGTCTCATTTATATATTTTTCTCTTCCAATTAAAATAGGGTTACCTAAATTGCTACTTTGAATAATAAGTGCAGATTTAATAGCTCTCTCTTCTTCACCTTCAGCAAAAACAATTCTTTTCCTAAGATTAGACACTTTATCAGATACTCTTTGAAGCATGCTTGCTGTTGGGTTTAGCCTTCTCGCCAGCTGTTTTTTATAAAGATCTATATTTTTTATTGGATTAGTTGCGACCCCACTATCCATCGCAGCCTTAGCAACAGCTGATGAAACTTCAACAATTAATCTTGGATCAAATGGAGCCGGTATTATATAATCAACTCCATAAGTTATTTTATCCTGGCCATATGCATTACTTACTTCATCAGGAACATTTTCTCGCGCTAAATTTGCAATAGCATAAACTGCTGCTTTTTTCATTTCCTCATTTATTGTAGTTGCTCTTACATCTAATGCTCCTCTAAAAATATATGGAAATCCAAGAACATTATTGACTTGATTTGGTAAATCTGATCGCCCAGTCGCAATAATTGCATCTGGGAAAACCTTCCTAACTTCATCAGGCATTATTTCTGGTTCAGGGTTGGCCATAGCAAAAATTATAGGTTGTTTTTTCATGCATTTAATTTTACTGGCATTAAGTAAATTTCCTGTAGAAAGACCAATAAATGCATCTGCATTGATTAGTGCATCTTCAAGAGTTCGGGAATCTGTTTCAACAGCATGAGCAGATTTCCATTGATTAATATTTTCAGTCCTACCCTTATAAATTACTCCAGTTCTATCTATCAAAATGATGTTTTGATTTGGAACACCTAATGTTTTGAGCAACTCAACACAGGCTATCGAGGCAGCTCCAGCTCCATTACAAACTATTTTTACTTTTTTTATGTCTCTGTTAGTTAGATGAAATGCATTAATAATTCCGGCAGCAGTTATAATTGCTGTCCCATGTTGATCGTCATGAAAAACTGGGATGTTCATTTTTTCACGAAGCTTTTGTTCAATCAGAAAACAGTCTGGTGCCCTAATATCCTCTAAATTAATTCCACCAAAAGAAGGCTCTAAAACCTGAACGCAATTTATAAATTTATCTACATCAATACTATCAACTTCAAGATCTATTGAATCAATGTCCGCAAATTTTTTAAAAAGTACGGATTTACCTTCCATAACTGGTTTAGACGCAAGAGCACCAATGTTACCTAAACCTAAAACAGCAGTGCCATTAGTGATTACGGCTACTAAATTTCCTTTTGAAGTATATTCATAAGCAAGAGTTGGTTTTTCATGTATCTCTTCACAAGGTATAGCAACACCTGGAGAATATGCGAGTGATAAGTCTCTTTGGCTATTAAGAGTCTTTGTTGCTTGAACCTCTAATTTTCCAGGCTTGTCTTGTTTATGATAGTCAAGAGCTTCTTGACGTTTTATTTTTATGCTTTTATCCATTCAAAGTGCTCCAAACAAAAAATTAATTATATTTTTATTAAAATATTAACAGTATCTGTCATAGTCCTGTCATAAATAATACTTTATAACAATTAAATTCATATAAGCACATTATTTAAAATATTTAAATTTGAAGATTTAATGTTGGAAACATGCCTTTTTTCTAATTATTATAAAATTGCATCGATATAAAAAATTATTACTAGGTAAATAGTTTGCTTGAAAATTACTCCCCAACAAAAAAAAATTAGAAATGATACCTAATTCTAATAGCAATGGGCTTACTCCAATGATGAAGCAATATCTCGAAATTAAAGAAGAATATTTTGAAGAAATTCTTTTTTACAGAATGGGTGATTTTTATGAAATGTTTTTTAATGATGCAAAAATAGCTTCTTCTATGCTCGATATAACTCTTACTAAAAGAGGTCAATGGAACAACAATGATATTCCTATGTGTGGAATTCCTTTTCATAGCTCTGAAAGTTATTTGAGTAAGTTAATTAACAATGGTTATAGAGTTGCAGTGTGTGAGCAAATCAATGAAATAGAAAATGATGTCAAAAAAAACAAAGGTCCAATGAAAAGAAAAGTTGTGAGGGTCATAACACCAGGGACAGTTCTAGAAGAAAATTTTTTTGACGACAATCCTAATAATTTTTTATGTTCATGGAATGAGGTAAATGGTCGTCATTCAATTTCATGGGTTGATTTGTCGACTGGAATATTTTGTGTTCAAAAAATTGACATAAACCAGGCAAATGCCTTCGAAACAGCACTTGAGAGACTATCACCTAGAGAGCTAATAATGCCATTAAAAATGAAAGAACAAAAACCGCATTATTTTAGGGGGTGTGTTACTTTTCAGGCTGATAGCCTTTTTCAAAGTGATTCATGTGAAGAAAGACTAAAAAAATTTTATAAAACTAAATCTTTGGACGCATTTGGTGAGTTTAGCAGGTCTTGCATTTCAACAGCAGGAGCCATCTTGGGATATGTGAATTTAACACAAAAAGGGAAACTTCCATTATTAAAAAAAATCAAACAATGGAAAAATATAGACGTTATGGAAATAGATATTTTTTCTAGAAAATCACTAGAGCTGCTAAAAACACAATCTGGTGAAAAAAATGGAAGTTTTTTTAATGCTATAAACCAAACACTTACAAGTGGTGGAGCAAGATTGCTTTTAGAGAGATTAAATGGCCCTTCACTAGACAAGTTAGAAATTAATAAAAGGCTTGATACAGTCTCAAATTTTGTATCTGAAAACCTTCTGAGAAAAAAAGTAAGAGATGTACTTAAGTTAATTACAGACATAGAACGATCTTTAACAAGACTTCAATTTGATCGAGGTGGACCAAGAGATTTAATTTCAATAAAAACAGGTTGTGAGAAAGCATTTGAAATATCTAATTTAATATCAGATCATGACTTCACTTTCCCTGAAAAGGAACTTAATGAAATTTTAAGTAATTTAAAAATTGACACAAGCTTCATAAAAGAATTGGATTTAGCAATAAATGAGAGCCCACCGTTGTTTGCAAGAGATGGGAATTTCATCAAGAAAGGTTTCTCAAATGAGCTTGATGAGATAAAGCTAATAAGAGACAATTCAAAAGAAAAAATATTATCTCTTCAAGCAAAATATATAAATCAGACTGGTGTTCAATCACTTAAAATAAAATTTAATAATGTTTTAGGTTATCATTTAGAAGTCAGAAAAAATCATGAAACTAAATTACTTGAACAAGAGGATTTTATTCATAGGCAAGGTACAGCTCAGGCTTCAAGGTTTACAACTGCAGAATTAGTTAGCATTGAAACTAAGTTAACAGATGCTCGATCCAAATCATTAAATATTGAATTAGAAATTTATGAAAGCTTGGTAAAAAACTGCCTTCAGAGATCTGAAAAATTACTGAGCATATTTCAGGGTATATCATCATTAGATGTTGCTATTGGTTTTGCAGAATTAGCATACAAATGGAATTATTCGAGACCAGAAATTTCAAATGAACGCATATTTAATGTTGTTGCTGGAAGACACCCAGTTATAGAGCAAATTTTAAATAAGGAAAAAGATGCAAGTTTTATATCTAACAATTGTAATCTTTCTGATCAAAAAATCTGGCTTATTACAGGTCCAAATATGGGTGGTAAATCAACTTTTCTTAGGCAAAATGCTATAATAAACATAATGGCTCAAATGGGTTCATTTGTTCCTGCAGAAAAGGCAACAATTGGTATCTCAGATAGAATTTTTAGTCGAGTAGGGTCTGGCGATGACCTATCACGTGGTCAGTCAACATTTATGGTTGAGATGATAGAAACGGCCTCAATATTAAATCATGCAACTGAAAAGTCCTTTGTTATACTTGATGAAATCGGTAGAGGAACATCAACATGGGATGGATTATCATTGGCTTGGTCAATTATTGAAAAGCTACATAATGATATAAATTGTAAAACATTATTTGCTACGCACTATCATGAACTAACAATTCTAGAAAGATCACTAAAAAAGCTGAGTTTAAAAACTCTTGAAGCAAAAGAGCATAACGATGAAATAATATTTCTATATAATTTAGTAAATGGTTCTGCCAATAAATCCTATGGATTGGAAGTTGCAAAGTTAGCAGGGGTTCCATTTGGTGTGATTAAAAGAGCAAAAGATATTTTAAAAAACTTAGAAAGTGATTACAAAATAGATGACAAATTGCCCTTGTTTAATGAAAGAAAAGAAAAAGAAGTAGTAAATAAGATTAGTAGGAAACTTAATGAAATAGTACCTGATAATATTTCGCCAATTCAAGCACTTGAAATTCTATATGAATTAAAAAAACTTAATAAGAAGAATTAAAATGTAGAGATGACTAATGACAATCAAAATTTAAGTTTTTCTAATAAACAAAAAAGCAAATGGACTTTTGATTTTCACAACTCTGAAAAAGTCTCAATAAAACTTAATTCTTCATTTATAAATAAAAAAATTAAGCCTGAAAAAAATCTGATTGCATTAAGAAATAACAATATTTCCTTTTTTAAAGAGTTGTTTAATGAAGCCAGGGTAACAATTGAGAACAGTTTCAAGCATAATAATAATGGACTATTTTGTGCAAGAGCTAATTCATACTTGATGGTTCAAATAATAACTTTGATGTTTAAAACGTTTAAAAATAATTTTAGAAATTTAAACGGGATTTCAATTGTAGCTACAGGAGGTTTTGGACGTTGTGAGTTGGCCCCATACAGTGACTTAGACTTGCTATTTTTAGTATCATCTAAAAAAAATAAAAATATTTTACAAGGCCAGCTCATTAAATTTCTACTTTATTGTTTATGGGATTTAGGTATTAAGGTTGGGCATACAACTTGCACAGTTAATCAGGTTATAAAAGACATTGAAAATGATTTAACTTTTAAAACAGCAATTCTAGACAAAAGATTTATTATTGGTGAGAAACGCCTTTTTAATAATTTAAAATCTAAGTTTAACATTTTAAGAAAAGATACGGTATCAAAGTTTGTCAAATTGAAAATTAAAGAGCAGTCTCAAAGGCATCATAAAACTGGTGGTTCTAGGTATATGCTTGAACCCAACTTAAAAGAAAGTAAGGGGTGTATAAGAGATCTTAATACAATATATTGGCTCTCAAAATATAAATATGGGTTTGATAGCCTAAATAAATTAAAATTATATGACAAAAAATGGGAAAATTATCTTAGTAAATACTACAATTCATTAAAATATTTAATGACAGTTAGATGTTATTTACATTATCTTTCAGGAAGAGATAATAATATTCTTGATATTGCAGCCCAAGAGCAGATAGCTTTTTATCTAAAATATAGTAATAGAAAAAATATTTCTTCTGTAGAAAGGTTAATGAAAAGATTTTATCTTTCAGCTAAAGATATTGGCAATTTAACAAGAATATTTTGTAATGATAATGTAAGTTTTAATAAAAATACCCTTATAAATTTAAACTATAATAAAAAAAGTCATGAACTAAGTAACTTTGAATTAAAAGATAACAAATTAAATTTTACTCTTAATCATCCGAATGAAAAAATAAATCCAAAAGATATATTTAAAATTTTCCAATTTTCGCAAAGTAAAAACTTAGATATACACCAATCAACTTTAGATATAATCATTAGTTCAAAAAATTTGGTTGGAAAAATTGTAAATAAAGATGAGCTTTTTGAAATTTTTACAAGTATACTATTATCTCCAAACTATTCTGAAAAATATTTAAGATTAATGAGTGAAACTGGAGTTTTAGGAAAACTCTTTCCTGATTTTCAAAAAATTACTGGGCTTATGCAATTCAACATGTACCATCACTACACGGTTGACGAGCATACACTAATAGCAATTGGGTATTTGAATAAGCTAGAAAAAGGAGAGTTAATAGAATTGGCACCAATAGCGTCAGGCCTTATTAAAAAAACTCAATCTCGCAAAGTTTTATTTTTAGCTGTTTTTCTTCATGATATTGGAAAAGGAAAAAATAAAGACCATACAATTGAAGGAGAGAACATAGCAAATCAAGTTTGCCAAAATTTGAAATTAAAAGATCAAGAAACAGAAACAATCACTTGGTTGGTTAGAAACCATTTATTAATGAGCAAGTATGCTTTCAACTATGATGTATCAGACCCAAAAA
>CEOK01047578.1_pt1 | contig 12263 bp, 8 predicted proteins | sample 427001 | NCBI WGS metagenome assembly CEOK01 (sample SAMEA2591108, study PRJEB7988) | marine metagenome | isolation source: saline water (ENVO:00002010), including | reverse complement strand
TTCTCAAGCGCTTGTTTCACTAACTTTTCATTTCTATTCTTTTTAATTTCTCTCAAGCTTTCTAATTGACTTTTTCTCACCAATTTGTTATCAATTTTCAATATGTCAATTTTTGAATTTTGCTCTCGCTTAAAATAATTTACGCCAACAATTTTATGGGATCCTTGGTCTATTTTGGCTTGTTTTTCTGTCGCAGATTCCTCGATTTTAAGTTTTGGAATGCCTCCTTGGATGGCTTTTGCCATTCCTCCATGGTTTTCAATTTCTTCTAAAAGTTTATACGCTTTGTTTTTTAGCTGTTGAGTTAAATTTTCAAGATGTGAGCTTCCACCAAAGGCATCTACAAAATCTACAACACCAGATTTTTTTTGAAGATATTTCTGAGTATTTCTTGCAATTGCTGCGGAAAAATCAGTAGGTAGTGCAATAGCTTCATCAAGCGAGTTTGTGTGGAGAGACTGAGTTCCTCCTAAAGTTGCTGCTAGTGCTTCCAAGTAAGTTCTAGCAACATTATTGTACGGATTTTGGGCAGTTAAGGACCAACCTGAGGTTTGGCAATGCGTTCTTAGCATAAGACTTTTGGGATTTTGAGGTTCATATTTTTGCACCAGTTCTGCCCAAAGTTCCCTTCCGGCCCTTAATTTGGCAATTTCTTCATAGAAATTCATCCCAACACCCCAAAAAAATGACAACCTTGGTGCAAAATCATCAATATTTAAGCCTGCTTTTATCCCTTGTCTTATATATTCTAAGCCATTTGCCAAAGTATAAGCCAACTCTAATTCTGAGCTCGCTCCTGCTTCTTGCATATGATAACCACTGATTGAAATACTATTAAACTTAGGCATATTTTTGGCAGTATAGTTAAAGATATCGCCAATTATTTTCATGGATGCCTCGGGTGGGTAGATATATGTATTCCTCACCATAAATTCCTTTAGAATGTCGTTTTGTATGGTACCACTAAGTTTTTCTTTTGGGACACCCTGCTCTTCTGCAGCCACAATAAAAAATGCTAGAATAGGCAGAACTGCACCATTCATGGTCATGGAAACAGAAATCTTATCCAATGGAATTCCATCAAATAAAGCTTTCATATCTTCAACTGTATCTATGGCAACTCCTGACATACCCACATCTCCATACACCCTAGGATTATCCGAATCATATCCTCTGTGGGTGGCTAAATCAAATGCTACAGATAAACCTTTTTGTCCCGCTTTTAAATTTCTTTTATAAAAGGCATTGGATTCTTGTGCTGTTGAAAAACCAGCATATTGGCGAATGGTCCATGGTCTTTTTACATACATCGTACTGTAAGGTCCCCTAGTATACGGTGCCAAACCTGCAGCTTGATATTTATGCTCTTTTGTTCTTTTTTCTGTTTTTTGTTCGAGTGCTGTTGGTTGGGCAATTTTATCTATTAGGTTTTTAGCCAAGTCGGCACTTATTTTTTCAATTACGTAGCTGCCACCAAATGGATTTTTACAGTTAGCAAGTTCTGCCTCAGAAAGTATAACTTCAATTGTTTCATAGGCTGCAAAATTCTCTTCTAATCTATTGTGGTCAATAGACAAAAAATCCGCATTGATCAATGCGCCCATGCAAACTTGATGTGATATGTTAATAAGGTGGTTGGCTTTTTCAGCACTTTCTTCAAAATGGCCACATTCTATATGAATTTGAAGTTTTATATCTTGTTTAAAATGTATTTTAGCCCATTCATAAAAAACATACCGAAAGGCACGAATAGATGATATTTCCTCTATTAAATGCTCACCAATTTGCCAAGTAACCAGTAATTTTTGAACGGAGCTTCCAAGAAGCTCATTAGAAATTTTTTCAAAAAGATTTCCAATTGAATTTTCTAGGCTGTTTTCGTCCTTGAATTTTATAACATGAAAAGTCTTTAATTGCAATGGATTAACTTGTTCTGTTTCGCCATCAAGTGGATTTGGCGCTATATGACAGTAGGTATTATTGTCTAAAATGGGCTCAAATTTTTGACCCCAACAATACAAAAATTTGTCTGCAGCCCTAGGTAAAATAATTTCAAAATCCCAATCTTTTGGCATCGGAGTAAAGGAGTCAATTGCATCTTCAATTTGGTAACTAGGCAACTTGGAAGCATTAAGGAATAATTTAGGTGTAGGCTGATTAGAAAACTTTCTAAACAAATTATCTAATTTTCTATTGTCACTAGAAATGGGGCAAAACAAACATGGCCGTGAATAATTATCTGTTGCATTTGCTTGAGAAATATTTTGCCAGTTTGTCGGGAGATCTTCTTGAGTTAAAAAAGGGCTATAGGCGCGTCCATCTCTATTAATGAAACTTGGAATCTTTTCAAGCTCAATATTTAAATCTTTAGAGATTTTTTTATACCAATCAGCTTTTGTTGTCGGATAGAAAGAATCCATTCTTGTTTAAGCAAACTTAAGTATTCTCAAAATTATGTTTATTTGAAACGATGGCAGAGTTCCAATTTATAGACGTAAGAAAAGTCCAAAATGCTTGTATTATCACCATCAACCGTGAAGAAAAAATGAATGCATTAAACAGGCATTTATTACAGGAAATTAAACGGGCAGTTGAAGTGGCTGAAAAAAATGATGAAAATCACGGAATTATTCTAACTGGCAAAGGAGGAAAAGCTTTTGCAGCAGGTGCAGATATTGCAGAATTTGCAGATTTTGATTCCAAGGAGGGGAAAGCCATGAGTGCTGAAGGACACGAGGTAATGAATGCTCTGGAACAATGCAGCAAGCCAACCATTGCTGCGATCAATGGTTATGCGCTGGGTGGAGGGAATGAACTTGCCATGGCTTGTCATTTAAGAATTGCTAGCCCAAACGCGGTATTTGGTCAGCCCGAAGTGAAATTGGGATTGCCACCGGGCTATGGAGGTACACAAAGATTGATTCAATTGGTAGGAAAAGCAAAAGCACTTGAGCTAAATATGACAGGCAAAAACATCCAAGCTGAAGAAGCACATCATATAGGCTTGGTTAATGCTATAGTAAAACAAGAAGATTTAATGAAGTATTGTTTAGATATCATTTCCACAATTTCAAAACGCTCGCCCATGGCAATTGCATCTATTATTCGGTGTACAAATGCCTATTTTTCTGAACAAGATGGACACAAAACTGAAATTGAGGAATTTGGCAATTCATTCCAAACAGATGACTTTTCTGAGGGAACATCTGCTTTTTTAAACAAAACAAAAGCCAATTTTAGAAAATCATGATAAGCAAGAATGTCTTTTTATGCTTTTTCTCTTTTATCCTATGTATTAGCGGTAAAGGCCAAGTAGTAGATTCCTCAGCAAAAATTAAACTGGTCCATCAATTTCATGATTTTGGAGATTTACAAGAAGGAACCTTAGCAAAAACAAAATTTACTATCGTAAGCGTTGGCCAAGTTCCTCTTTGGATATCGAGTATAGAGCGGAGTTGTGGTTGCACTACACCCCGATGGCCAAAAGATCCGATTGCTCCCGGCGACACTGCGCATATTGAAGTATGGTTTAATACAGAAAACAGAAATGGTCATTTCACCAAAACTTTGCGTATTATAAGTAATAATAAGGGAGGGGAAGTACCAATAAGCATTATTGGGAATATAATCAAAGCACAATAAGTTCGTGTTTTCTTTTTGGCACGACATTTGTTAAAAGATACTACAAGTAATACATTTGACTAACAATGAAAAAGATAATTATCGCATCGGCTCTATTTTTTGGCTTTTTTTATACAAGCCAAGGCCAAGACAAAGTGACTCTTCAAGATGCTAAAGTATCAAAATTGGTTTTTGAAAAAACCCAACATGATTTTGGCACCATTGAAGAAGGTACGCAAGCTACTATCCAATTTAAATTCGTTAATAAAGGCAATGCAGATGCTCTGCTTACTTCTGTTAAGGCTTCTTGTGGTTGCACCACACCAAAATGGACAAAAGAGCCAATCCCTCCTGGAGGTGAAGGCTTTATCACCGCCATTTATAATTCACGAGGTCGGCCAGGTAATTTTGTCAAAACCATAACGGTGAAGAGCAATAGTGAAAATGGTACAGACCATCTTACCATAAAGGGTTATGTGAAAACAAAGCCAAAAACACCCCAGTCACCAGTGTTAAACAAATAATTTCTCAAAAACTAAAAAACTAAAAAACTAAAAGCCCGCTGACAGCGGGCTTTTTTTATATGTTTTTGGCTCTTCATAAAATAATATTTACATTCGAAATTAAATAAAGTATAAATTCATGAATTTTAAATCCTTATCTATTGGAATATTTGTTTTTACAATATTCCTTTCTGCTTGTTCAACTTCAAACCAAGTTGTTTCTAACAAGCGTAAATTAAACAAACGTTTCACGATAACTCAGAAGAAAAATCCAAGCAAATCTCAAAAAGCTGTGGTTGCTAATTTAGAAAAACGTGAAAAAAAATCTTTTAAACCCTCGAATTTTTCTCTTTTAGAGAAAACAGATGGGGAATCCATTGTCTACGCATCGAAAGAGCCTGTAAATACGGTAATTTCTAATACCATAGGGTCAAAACAGCAAGTATTATCGCCTGTTGTCAAGTCAACAGAACATATTGAATCCTACCAGTCTCAAAATAACTTGGTTAAACTAGAAAAACAGGTTTTCAAGAACATGAAAAAAGAGGCAAAGAAGTCGAAGCGATCCTCTAATAGTGGCAAAAGTCAGCTTGTCGCTCTATTGTTAGTCGCTTTCGTTGGTGCTGTAGGAATACATAGATTCTATTTAGGATATATAGGTGTTGGAATTATACAATTACTTACTGGTGGCGGTTGTGGCATTTGGGCCTTAATCGACTTAGTTAGAATAATCACTGGTGATTTAAAACCAATCAACGGTGACTATACAGACAAGCTCTAATTAATTTACTTGGCTAAACGGAGTAAAAGCGGCGACTTTAATTTCTGTCCCTTTGACTCTGTGGAACTTGCCCATAGAATTTTTCGATACGGGAAAGAGTATTAGTCTTTTTGCTCTCTTAGGTGTAGAGGATAATGTATATTCTACGGGTATGACTAGAGCAGTTATGCATCTTATGCATCTTGATTTTGAAGGGGCCAAAGAATTTAATATTCTCTCTTTTGCGGTACTGCCCCTATTATTTGTCATTTGGTTCAAATGGCTTTTGGCAGAATTTGGAATCAAGATTTTACGGAGATTTTAGATTTTTATTTCTAAGAAGAAAAAAAGCCCGCTGACAGCGGGCTTTTTTTATATGTTTACTTTTTTTTAGTAAATCGTTTTAACTAGTTTCTTTGGCAAAGCATTCTTATGGACCAATATATTAATGGTTTTATAAGCTACATATGGCATGCTTGCATAAAGAAAACCTTCACAGTAGTTGGATTTTCCCCAAGAATTTTTGACTGCAAAATATGGGATACCATTTTGGTCTACTACCATTCCAGTAATATGCATCCCATGATCATCTGTGGTGGCATAATTATCGAATGCTTTTTGGCGTATTGCCTGATCTATTTTCATTTCTGCACCAGGATAAAGTAGTTGATTGCCCATCCTTTCAGCACCAGCACTTCTAAATCCATTTTTATCTTGCCCCCGCATTCCAAGTTTACTTTCATCAGTAGGTACAATAGCTAAACCATAACGGTAAGCGAAACCTTTTTCAGAGACATCAGCACCCCATGCGAAAGTATAACCTTTGCTAATCACCCCCTTCATTACAGCCATAAATTCATTTAAGGGCAGGTTGAAAACCGTTTTCTGCGCCCAATTATCAGGGACTTCCATAACAAAATGGCTATAAAAAGGATGGTGAGTAAAGGATGAAAGTGCAACATAATCATTCATATTCAGACCTAGAGAAGAAGCAAAAGTTTTTGGGCTATATACTGCGCCTTTGTAACTAAACTCTTTTGGTACTTCACCTAAATATGCATCCAATATACCTTCAAAAGCTTTTAGCCAAGAAGAGGTCAACTGACCTTGTTTATTTGCAATTATGCCTTTAAGGAAACCACTGAGTGCAGCAACCATTTCCCCATGGTTGTGGTTGTCTAAACCATATTCTAAGCCTCCGTAGACCGATTCTGGCACCATCCCATAATTTTTGATTACCAACGGTATGTCATGAAAAGCGCCCCCCTCAGCAAAGTTGATTTTACCATGATACCTTACATATTGTTTTGCTTTTTCAATATATGCATTTCTAACCACAAACATTTCACTAAGCTTGTGCTCACCTTTCCCCAATCGCATAACCTCAGACTCAAAAAATGAAAGTGCCGAAAAACTCCAGCAGGTAGATGTTCGGTTTTGATTTTGAACCTCCAAGGCGTCCGCCGCATGTAATGTTTTGAAAAAATAATGACCATTCTTGCAATTTTTTAAGGTATCACTTGCTAAAAGCGACTTTTGGAAACCCACAAGACCAAAAAACAGAACGGTACAGACAACTATTAGATTTCTCATAGGGCAATAATACAAATCAAAACTGAAAATAAATGAAAGGCTGGTTTTCAGAACTAACCGACTGAAAACATAATATAACCACAAGGAATAGAAACATGACTTTAGCCAGATTTGGCCAAGAATTAAAGGTAATTTGTGCTTTTTGCTTCCAGGTGGTAGGGATAAAATGTGTAATAAATCCAAAAATCATCAAAGCAAAAACTTTCCAATAAGCACGGAATATTTCAAATATTTGAAACCCCTCAAATTGATATATAATCTGATTCCCCATTGCTTTAACGATATCCATATTTGCGGAGCGGAAGTATACCCAACAAAAACATACGAAATGAAATGTAAGGACTTGCGCATATAATTTGTAAAATCCCTTAGGGTTTTGAGACCATTTGAATTTTTGAGTATATAATTTGTGTACAATCAATGCCAGGCCATGAAAACCTCCCCACCAAATAAATTTTGTGGCCGCGCCATGCCATAAACCACCAAGCAACATAGTAATCATTAAATGTAGATAGGTTCTAAAATTGCCTTTTCTATTGCCGCCCAAAGAGATGTATAAATAATCTCGAAGCCAAGAACTGAGGGAAATATGCCACCTTCTCCAAAAATCTGTAATACTTAATGCTTTATATGGTGAATTAAAATTTATAGGCAAAGAAAATCCCAGTAAGGCTGCGAGGCCAATAGCTATATCAGAATAGCCAGAAAAGTCCGCATAAATTTGTAATGCATAGCCATAAACGGCCATGAGGTTACTAAAACCACTGTATAATTCAGGGGCTTCAAAGACCCTATCTACAAAATTTACGCTTATATAATCTGAAATAACTACTTTTTTAATCAAACCAATGATTATCAAATAGATTGCTTTCCCAAATTGCGTTCTGGAAAGTTGATATTCTTGTTGTATTTGAGGTAAAAAATCTTTCGCTCTTACTATTGGTCCCGCAACCAATTGAGGGAAAAAAGAGACGAAAAACCCAAAATCAAGTAAACTTTTGGATGCAGGAATGTTCCCTCGATACACGTCTATGCTGTAGCTAAGTGTTTGAAAAGTATAAAAAGAAATACCAACAGGTAAGAATATGCTATTGATTGCAAAATTTGAGGCAAAAATTTCATTTGAAAATAGGTGCATAAAATTAATTACATGCCAATTCAGGCCAAACCAATAATTAATTATGTCTACTATGTAGTAGGCATATTTGAAAAAAACAAGTAGACCAAAATTGCTTAATAAGCTTAGCGATAAAAAAACTTTTTTCCATGACCTTTTCGATGTTTTAGCTATTGCCAAACCTAAATAAAAGTCAATTGCAGTAGAGAATAGTAAAATAAAGAAATATAAGCCACTTGTCTTGTAATAAAAAAACAAGCTAAACACAAATAAAAAAGCGTTTCGTGCAAGCTTCTTTTTGCTAAAATTGAATAAAGTAAAAATACCAAATGCTATAGTAAACAATAGCAAAAAATGATAATGATTGAAGAGTAATGGACTACCAGAATTATAGAAAAAAATTTCTTTAATTTTCAACATCAGTCCAGTCTTTTTTCATAAGCATCTAAAATAGACTTGTACAGCCAACTTCCCATAAGTTCATATCCTTCTTGTGTAAAATGAACTAAATCATATTGTGCCAAACCTTCGTTGCGCCAAGTTTTCATTGAGAACTCCCCGCCCATTAATTGATTAAAATCCCAAATGGCAAAATTATTGGCTTCCGCAAGTTCCGCTATAGCACTCCTTATTGCAGGGTTGTTAAAATTATGATAACGCCTATATCTGTAACTATCTCCTGGTGTACTAACCAAAATACAAACTTGCGGCATGGCTTCTTTTATTTTATTAATTAAGCGTTGATAATCATTTTTGAAGCAATAATTACAAAATTTTGATTGTGGCATATAACCATCATTGGTTCCAAGAGAAATAACAACCAATTGAGGGTTTAACTGCTTTAAATGGTTTACGAAATAAGTATTTTTAAGTGTACTGTTCACACTAGCTCCATTTAGTCCTACGCTATGATACAAAACGCCGGGATGTCCATTTTTCGCATTAAACCCAAAAAAGTGGAAGTCGCCCTGTTTAACTGAGTCCGACCAAATTTTGAGAGAAATGTTATTTTGTAAAGAATCAAAAAAATAACGTCTACCAACACCATTGATATCTCTTCCTGAGAAACCATTTATTTTCGGAAAGATGTGCTCACTAGCGCGATAAAAACAATCAAGTTCTAAAAAATCATATCGGGATTGTTGATCTAAAAATTTTAGACTAAAGTTACTAGTAGCCGATTTTGTTGATATTGTGAGACCAGACAATCCAAAAGGTTCACTATCTCTGAAATTTGTACTCTTATTTGCTTCCCAGTTGCCCTCAGATGTTATCTCCAAAAAAGAAGAACCATTGGTTGACGCAAGTTGATATGGAATAAAAAAACCTCTTCCTGCATTGCCAAAATCTCTTTGCCAAAGCCTTCTGCACGTTTGAGTAAAATAATCTGCTTGCACATGAGAATCTCCTATATGAACAATGTTAATGGCGTACTTTTTACCAAAAACTAATGAATCCAGCTGCTGAAAAAACAAATCCAAAGTTTTGGCATTTTGGATAAAATGGTTTTTTGGCAATTCCCTATTCTTTTTATACCAGGCTTGGGCATACAACAAGTTATTGAAGAAGCAAATAATAATGAACGTAGCAATATTTCTCATTAATTGAAATATCCGTTAAATTTTTCCCTTATTTTCTTTACCATATGTTTTATTTTTCCCTCGTTTTTTTGGTGGCACACCAAAACAGCCTTATCTGTACTAACAACAAAAACGTCTTCTAAGCCATCTATCACCACCAAGCGTTCTCCTTCAGAAATAATAAGAGAATTGGTTGTATCCTCAACATGAATATTTTCACCAAGAATAAAATTATTCGATCCATCTTTGGGCGCAAAATCATAAAGTGATTTCCATGTCCCCAAATCACTCCAACCAAAACTAGAAGGCAACACATATACATTATTTGCCTTTTCCATAATCGCATAGTCTATAGAGATAGATGCAGATTTTTCATATGCTTCCCTGATGGATTCTTCCTCCAAATCTGTATAATAGTTGATTGATATGGCACCAAATAACTCATCTATTTCTTCTGCATAGGATTTAAATGCCTTAATCGCAGCCTCAACATTCCAAATAAATATCCCTGCATTCCACAAAAAATCTCCGCTGTCTAAAAAAGTTTGAGCCAATTCTAAATGAGGCTTTTCGGTAAATGTGACAACTTTTTTGAAATTTTCTTTATCCTTTTTTATGTCATATTGAATGTATCCGTAACCTGTATCAGGTCTATGTGGTTGAATACCTAATGTAATTAGCACATCTTCTACAGCTGCAAAGGCAAAAGCATTATCAATGTACTCCAAAAATGCCGCTTCATCAGTTATTAGGTGGTCTGATGGAGCGATTACGCAAAGAGCGTTCTCATTCTTAACTCTAATTTTATAGCTTGCATAGGCTACACATGGCGCTGTGTTTTTGGACGTTGGTTCCATGAGGAGATTTTCATCCACTATTTGTGGTAATTGACTGTTTATCAATTTTTTATACTTTGAATTACTTACAATAATGATATTTTCTGTAGGTATGATTTTTTCAAAACGCTCAACAGTCATTTGCAATAAACTTTTGCCCATACCTAAGATATCTAAAAACTGTTTGGGCATGTTTTCTTTACTCATAGGCCAAAATCTACTACCTATACCACCTGCCATAATTATTGCGTAATGCCTATTTCTATCCATTTTATTTTTCACTGAATTTCTTATTTAAAATTTTAATATTTTTTTAACCCAATTTTTGTTTAATTTAGTCCAAGCAAATGTTAGTTTTTTGCGCCCTATTAATCAATGATACAGGAATCTATAGATTTAAAAGTTGCACTGAAAGAGTTTTTTGGTTTCGACAAATTTAAGGGAAATCAAGAAGTCGGAATTGAAACAATTTTATCAGGCAACGACTGCTTTATAATTAAGCCCACGGGAGGTGGGAAATCTTTATGTTATCAACTTCCTGCATTAATTAGTGAAGGTTGTGCTATTATCATTTCGCCGCTGATTGCATTAATGAAAAATCAAGTTGACGCAATAAGAGGTTTCGGGGAAAGTGATGCAGTCGCCCACTTTTTAAATTCAACACTAACAAAGAATCAAAGTCAAAAGGTAAAAAATGACGTAAGTTTAGGGAAAACAAAATTGCTCTACATAGCACCAGAAACCTTAAAAAAGGAAGAAACTATAGCATTTCTAAAGTCTGTGAATATTTCTTTTGTTGCCGTAGACGAAGCACACTGCATCTCCGAATGGGGCCACGATTTTCGACCTGAGTATAGACAAATCAAACAGATGGTTAAGCAAATTGACAATGTTCCCATTATGGCATTAACCGCTACTGCTACACCTAAGGTTCAACAAGATATTCAGAAAAATTTGGATATGTCGGATGCCAAAGTTTTTAAGTCTTCATTTAATCGTGATAACCTTTATTATGAAATAAGACCAAAAGGTGCCAAAGAAACCACACTAAAAGGCATACTTGGCATTATAAATCGATTTAGAGGGAAGTCTGGGATTATTTATTGCTTAAGTCGGAAGAAAGTAGAACAAGTTGCAGAAATTTTACAGGCCAACAATATAAAAGCCCTTCCTTACCATGCAGGTATGGACACCAAAACACGCAGTAAACATCAAGACCAATTTCTTATGGAAGAAGTAGATGTTATTGTGGCTACAATTGCATTTGGAATGGGTATTGACAAACCCGACGTTCGCTTCATAATTCACTATGATGTACCCAAGTCAATTGAAGGATATTATCAAGAAACAGGTCGTGCAGGACGGGATGGAATAGAATCTGCCTGTGTACTTTTTTATAACCCAAACGATATTGAGAAACTTGAGAAATTTTTAAGAGATAAACCTGTATCTGAGCGAGAAATTGGTGAACAATTAATTGCAGAAATGGCTAGCTATGCAGAATCTTCTCAATGCAGAAGAGAACTTTTATTGCACTATTTTGGAGAAAGCTACAATAAAGACCAATGTCTGGATTTATGTGATAATTGTAGACATCCAAAAGAAAAAGAAGACGTAACACACGAACTAACCCAATTGCTTACTGTAGTTGGCCAAACTGGTGGTATGGTAAGAACAAGGCATATTGTGAATATATTGGTAGGCAAAGCTATTCCGGAAGTTAAAGCGTATAAACATCACGAATTGCCATTTTTCGGGTTGGGGAAAAACCGACAAGACATCTTTTGGAAAAGTCTTTTAAGGTATGCAGTGCTTCATGGTTGGGCATTGAAAAATATTGAAAAATATGGATTAATAAGTATAACTGAGGAAGGCAAAAAATTCGTAAAACAACCCATAGATTCTCAACTCGCCATAGATACAGAATTTGAAAAAGTGTCAGAAGAAGATTTTGAAAATAGCAAAATTGAAAGTATCCACGATGAAAATTTATTTGAAATTCTAAAGGAAGTACAACGAGAAGTCGCCCGCAGCAAAGGCCTACCCCCCTATGTTATTTTTCAAGAGAGTGCCCTCGAAGACATGGCTACAAAATACCCAATTAACTTATCCGAAATGGAGAATATCAATGGAGTTGGGAAAAATAAGGCGAAAAAATTTGGGGATCAATTTATAGAGGTAATTGCTAAATATGTTAAAGAAAATGATATTGAAAGACCAGAAGATATTTTACTTAAATCGGTAGTAAATAAG
>CEOK01045389.1_pt1 | contig 12266 bp, 12 predicted proteins | sample 427001 | NCBI WGS metagenome assembly CEOK01 (sample SAMEA2591108, study PRJEB7988) | marine metagenome | isolation source: saline water (ENVO:00002010), including | reverse complement strand
AGAGTGGCTTGATGCAGTAGAAAAAAAAATGGTTTTTTATGGAATGGTAATATGTGATTGTCGGCGAAACTTTGTGAAAAGCCTAAATCATATGTTATTAAATTTAGAATCATCACTACCTTATTTTCAAGTCAAACTAAATGGAAAGCTGGATAAGCTTTTACTTGAAAAACCGTCAATACAAGTAGAAGATTTCTTTTTTTCTTCTCTAAGAGAAAATAGAACAAGAGATTCTATTATTGGAAGGACAAGTTTTAGTGCTAATAAAACTGATATAATAGTTTATGAAAAAAAATCTAACAAAGAAGCTAAAAGTTTTTCAACTGGTCAACAAAAAACAATTTTGTTTTTAATGATTTTTGCTTTTATCAAACATCTTGAAACAATATCGTATGAAAGAATAATTTTTTTACTCGACGATGTCTTTTCATATTTAGACGATAAGTTTATTTATCTGGTTTTAGAAAAATTAAATGAATTGAATGTGCAAATATGGATGACAGACGTTAAAGGAGATTGGATCTTTAGGGATAAAAGATACAATAAAATTGTAGATAAGATAAATATTGACGATAAAAGGTTTAAAGTTAGTTAAAATTAGATATAATAATTAAATCTAATTGGGAAAAAAATTTGACAACATCAGAAAATCCAGAAAATAGTCAAAATTACGATGCTGAATCGATTAAAGTTCTTAAAGGACTTGATGCTGTAAGAAAACGACCTGGAATGTATATTGGTGATACCGATGATGGCTCAGGTCTACACCATATGGTTTATGAGGTTGTTGATAATTCCATAGATGAAGCGTTAGCTGGTTTTTGCGATGAAATAACAGTTAAGATTAATAAAAATAATTCTATTTCAGTCACAGATAATGGAAGGGGCATACCCACAAATATTCATAAAGATGAAGGAATTTCTGCTGCAGAAGTCATTATGACTCAACTTCATGCTGGTGGAAAGTTCGATCAAAACTCATATAAAGTTTCAGGTGGACTCCATGGTGTTGGTGTTTCTGTAGTTAATGCATTGTCTGAGTGGCTTGAACTTACAATTAAAAGAGATGGTAAAAAACACCATTTAAAATTTAGAAATGGAGAGGCTGAGGATTCGTTAAAAGAAGTAGGTAAAACTGAGAATAGTGGAACTGAAATAACTTTTTTGCCATCAAAGGAAACCTTTAGTTTAACAGAATTTGATTTTAAGAAATTAGAATCTCGTTTAAGAGAACTAGCTTATTTGAATTCAGGAGTGAACATTCGTTTAATCGATGATCGGGGGGATAAAGAACTTATATCAGAATTATCATCTAGAGGAGGTTTGAAGGGTTATGTAAAATTTTTGGATAAATCTAGAGAAGCAATAGTTGCCGATGTTATCTTCTTTAAAGGTAATAGTGAGAATATTTCTATAGAATGCGCAATCCAATGGAATAAAAGTTATTACGAAAATTTTTTAGTTTTTACAAATAATATTCCACAAAGAGATGGAGGAACTCATGTTGCAGGATTTAGATCTGCCCTTACAAGGACAGTAAACAATGCAATCAATAGTCTTGGAATGCAAAAGAAAGATAAAGTCAGTTTAACTGGCGAGGATGCTAGAGAAGGTCTAACATGTATTTTGTCAGTTAAGGTACCTGATCCAAAGTTTTCATCACAAACAAAAGATAAATTGGTTTCATCTGAAGTCAGACCAGTAGTCGAATCAATTGTAGCAGAAAACCTTGCAAATTGGTTTGAAGAAAATCCTAAAGATGCTAAATCCGTTATCACAAAAATATTTGAAGCTGCAGCGGCCAGAGAAGCAGCTAGGAAAGCAAGAGAAGTTTCTCGAAAGAACTCTGCATTCGAGATAAGTTCTTTACCTGGAAAATTAGCAGATTGTCAGAGCAAGTCTCCAGAGGATAGTGAATTATTTATCGTTGAGGGAGATTCGGCGGGCGGTTCTGCAAAACAGGCTAGAGATCGAAAGAATCAAGCGGTTTTGCCATTAAAGGGGAAAATTCTTAATACTGAAAAATCAAGACCTGATAAAATATTAAATTCAGCAGAGATTGCAACTCTAATCCAAGCACTTGGTACCGGATTTAAGCCAGATTTTAAAATAGACGAACTGAGGTATCATAAAATTATTATTATGACAGATGCTGATGTTGATGGCTCACATATTAGAACATTGCTGTTAACTTTTCTATACAGACATATGCCAGATCTTGTGAGAAATGGATTTGTTTATATTGCACAACCACCTCTTTATAAAATAAAAAAAGGCAAAATGGAATTATATTTAAAAGACGATAATGAGTTAGAAAACTTTTTTATAAATGATTTAACTGAAAGCGCTGTTCTTGAGCAAAAATCTGGATTAGCAGTAAAAGGTGAAGATCTCAAAAATATTTTTAATAAAGTAATTGGCCTTGATAAATTATTGGATTTGATCTCAGCCAAGAATTTGAATTTTTACTTTCTTTTAGAACAAGCTACTATTTCGAACTTTTTTAACTCTGAAAACTTTGAAAATCAAAGAAAATCAGAACAAACTCTAGAATACTTACTGAAAAGGTTGAACTATAAAAAAAATCTTTGGTCATTTAGTATGGAAGATAATGACATTATTTTTACAAAAAAAGAAAATAAAGTTGAAGAAAAATTCATAATCAAATTATCATCACTCGATGAACTTAACTATGTAAACTTAAAGAAATACAGTCAACTGATGCAAGAGTATTTTTTGAGTAGTTCAATTTTGAACATTAATGATGAAAAATTTCAAATTAATAGTCCAAAGGATCTTATAACCTTTGGCTTAGATCAATCAAAGAAATCATATTCCGTTCAGAGATATAAAGGTCTAGGTGAGATGAATCCAGACCAGTTATGGCAAACAACTTTAGACCCTGAATATAGGTCAATTCTCAGAGTTGATATCGAAGATGCCCAGAGGGCAGATGATGTATTTGAGGAGCTTATGGGTGATGATGTTGAGAAGAGAAAAACTTTTATTCAATCTAACGCAAGAAAGGTTTCAAACCTAGACGTTTAAATGCATATTTATAAAAAAAAATTGGAACAATATAACTTGTGAAGGCTATTAAATGGCTATTTTTAATTTTTATTTGGTTAGTGCTTTTTCTAAGTATTGCAGTTACCTGGTCTTTACTAAATTTACCAGAAACCGAATCAATAAAAATTTCAAGACAACCCAGTATAACTTTTCTTGATAAACAAGGCAGGATAATTGCTTCTTATGGTGACATATACGGTCAATCAATTCAATATGGCGATCTTCCAAAAAACTTAATTAACGCTGTTATAGTAACAGAAGATAAAAGATTCTTCTTTCACCCAGGTGTTGATTTAAAAGGTATAGCTAGGGCTGCTTACGTCAACCTAAAAGCTCGAAGAATCATTCAAGGTGGGAGTACGATTACACAACAATTGGCAAAGAATCTTTTTTTAACACCGGAGAGATCTTTTACAAGAAAGCTTCACGAACTCATTTTAAGTTTTTGGCTAGAAATGAGATTTTCAAAAGAGCAACTTTTAAGTATTTACCTAAATAGGGTTTATTTAGGTTCAGGAACTTATGGAGTCCAAGCTGCATCTGAAAAGTATTTTAATAAAAAAGTGGAAGAATTAAACCTTTATGAGTGTGCACTAATTGCTAGCTTGTTAAAGGCTCCATCAAAATACAATCCTATATCAAATAAAAAATTGTCAAGAGAACGTACGGCAAAAGTATTGGAAAATATGAGACGAAACAATCTTATTAGCAAAAAAAAAGTTGATGAAGCTAAATTAAGTAATAGAGAATATGATAAATTTACATCAGCCCCAAAAAGCACAAGATATTTTATAGATTGGCTTTTACCAAGAGTTAAGTCTTATCTAGGAGAAATTAATGAAGACTTAATTATAAGGACTACTCTTGATGTGAAACTTCAAGAAATTGCTGAAAGTTCGGTTAATTCCATTACGTCAAAATATACATCTGCTGATCAATCGGCTTTGGTTGCTCTCGATTTAAAAGGTGGTGTTATGGCAATGGTTGGTGGAAGGGATTATGGAGATACTCAATTTAACAGAGCAACGCAGGCTCAAAGACAACCTGGTTCAGCATTTAAATTATTTGTATATTTAGCAGGTTTAAAGGAAGGATATGGTCCAAAAGATGAAATTGTTGACTCAGAAATCAATATTAATGGATGGTCACCAAAGAACTATAAGAAGGAATACTTAGGGGAAATTTCTCTTGTAGATGCTTTTTCAAAATCAATTAACACAGTAGCAGTAAAATTATCAGAAAATATTGGAAGAGAAAATGTAATTAAGATGGCTAGATCACTTGGAATATCAAGTCCTATACTGAATTCACCTTCATTAGCCCTAGGAACATCTGAAGTTAATCTTTTAGAACTAACAGCTGCATATGATGTTTTGGCAAATAAGGGAAATGGTGTTCTTGTTCACGGAATAAGGTCTATTGAAAACACAGAAGGAAAAACGCTATTTATCAGAGAAGGTAACGGTCCAGGAAAAGTCCTAGATGCTGACTTAGTTAGTACAATGACTAGAATGATGGAGAATACAATTGAAGTTGGAACTGGGAAAAATGCGAAATTAAACAGACCAGCAGCAGGGAAAACAGGAACAAGTCAATCACTAAGAGATGCTTGGTTTATTGGTTTTACCTCTGATTTAGTTGTAGGCGTTTGGTTTGGCAATGATGACGATTCACCTATGAAAAATATTACAGGAGGTACTGCTCCAGCTATATTATGGAGCGACTTTATGAAGAAGGCTCATTTAGGTAAACCTGCTGAGCAATTGACAACATCGTCAGATAATATTAATCGAATTAAAAATAGGGATAAAATTGATAAGCTAATAAAAAAAAGTAAAGAACTTGATAGAAAAAAGAATGTATTTGAAACAATTCTAGAGAATTTTTTTTAGGAATGGGTCAATTTTTTTCATAAAAAGGTCACCAGTTCTGAAAAAAGTTATGAAATTGTCATTTTCGTCCATTAAAAAAATTAAAGAACTGTGATCAACAAGGTATGATAGATCACTATTATTTTTTTTGTTGAGTTTAACATATATTCGATAATCTTTAATGATTTGATTAATTTGATTATTTGATCCAGTTAAAGCTATAAAAGCAGAGTTAAAGTTTTGTATGAAATCTTTAAGAGTCTCAGGTCTGTCTCTTTCGGGATCAATGCTAATAAATATAGGCAATAACTCCTTGTAAAGGTTAGGGTTATCGTCAAATAATTTGGAAATTTTTAGAACGTCCATTGGACAAATATCTGGACAATAAGTATATCCAAAATAAATTAATTTCTTCTTCTTTGTATTTTTAGAAAAGAACATATTTCCATTTTGATCAATCAATGAGAAACTTTCGCCAATATTGGAGGTGGCATTTTGTTTTTTTGAAAAAAAATTTAAAGCAAATATTGCAAAGATAATGACTAAAACAAGTAAAGTCATCATTAGAAGATTCCTTTTGAAAATAAACCTATATTTATTCACATTCAATTACAAAGTAAGCGTTACCATAGTTATTTTTAAACTTCGTTATACTCTTGACAAGATACTTCCTACTTCCATCAATATAAAGTTTAAATTTATTTTTTAAATTCTTTTTTTTTAGTAATATTAAACATTCCTCCATAAGTGCTTTGTTTTTAATTTGAATAATTAATTTTCCAGAGAAGCATTTTCCTAAGATAAATCTTATTTCTTTTTTTGATGATGGAATAAAGAAAAAAAGAGAAGAATTTTTCTCTCTATTTGTTAAAAAATCACTTTTTTTATTAACCCATTGTGCGATTTCAAGAATTCCTAGTATTTTTATAACATCGATTCTCTTTTTAGAGAAAAAAATGTTTACATTATTTGTAAAATGAAAATATGGATCTCCCTTTATTAGCAGTCCAATTTTTTTTCTGCCTTTAAATAAATCAAATACTTTTTTAAAGAAAAGGTCATTGTCAAAGTTAAAATCATTAAATTCTATTATTTTTTTACCATTATTAATTAAAAACTCTCTAAATTCTTTTTTGAAACTTTTTGGAATAATAATTAAATCACACTCTAAAAGTGTTGAAATTCCTTCAACAGTAGTATCTAGAAAATCAAGATGATTTGAACCAATAATGTAGAATTTTTTGTTATTTTGTGTATACATTATTATTTAAAGATAAACTAAATATGGCAAAAACAAACTTGAAAATAATATCTGCTTTTATACTTCTTTTTTTTATGAGCAACAATCTAAAAGCGCTTGATGATAGTGATGTTTTTTTAAGTGCTGTCTTTTTTACGACAATCAAAAAATCAAATTATGAAAAGGCATTAAGAATGATAGAAAAGGGTATAGTCCTAAACGAAAAGGATTCCTCCGGTTTAACCCCTCTTGCGTACTCGTTAAAAAATGATGATGAGAAAATGTTCAATCTTTTGATTGATCGCGGAGGAGATATTAATAAAGAAATTCTTGATGGAACTTCTCATCTTATATTCTATATTTCAAATAAAAGATATAACTTAATTAAGCATATTCTGAAGTCGGGTGCAGATATAGATTTTCAAGATAAATTGGGTAGAACTGCTTTAATGAATGCAATAGAGAGATCTAATTTTAATGCAGTGAGTATTTTAATTAGCAAAGATTTTGATCAAGATATTACCGATTATTCAGGTAAGGATATAATCAGTTACCTTAGAAGCTCAAAAGATACAAGGATAAAGAATTTAATCAATCGTCTGAACCCAGTTAATTAATTTATTGACTACCAAATTATATATTTTTGTTTGGCTCATTAATGGGTCAGCTATTGTGATATCTGATTTAAAAGTATCAGTAAATATTGTCGAACTTTTTTGATATAGGTAACCTTTGAATAAAAAAAGTGGGTGAAAAAAAATAGAATAATTTTTAACATTATAATCATTCTTAATTCTCTCAATTACATTTTTTTCATCTCCAGAAAAATGAAAATAAAAACTCTTTATATCTAATTTTTCTGCAAGAAGTTTGGTATATTTTTCAAGATCAGAAATTACGGATTTTTTTTTACTAAAGGATGAGCATGTAACTAAAATTAAATTTTTTTTATTAGAAAACATTTCTTTGAAAGTCTGAGATGTCAATGGAAGTATTTCGTCCATCAATGATATTTTCTTTACCAAAACAATCTTTTTACTATTTCTCTCACCAAACTTTTTTATTAATAATTTTATATCATTAACAAAATGAATTCCTTCAAATATTAAAAGAGGAAAAATTATAATCTTATTGTAGATTTTTATATTTGATTGAATGCTTCTTTCAAGAGAAGGTTCATTCCTTTCTAAATAACAAACGGTTACCTTAAATTTATAATCTTTGTTAATCTTATTTCTTAGAATTTCTAAGCTCTCTGAATGTGACGGAGCTCTAGAACCGTGACTACAAAGAAGAATAATACTATCTTTGTTTCTCAGACTCATCGAGAGTAATATTTTTAATAATTTTTATTAAGCTCTGGATTTCTAATCTGGAATCAGAATTCTTTAAAATGTCATCTGAATCAAAATCTTTTTTATAAAGCTCTCTATTTAGATCATTCCTGGGTTGTAGATATGATCCCTCAATAGAACTTCCTAAAAACAATCCAGAATTGTCTGTGAAAGAATAAATATCTGCTAATCTTAGTGTACTTTCTGCAGAATAACCAACCCCATCTGAAACAACAACTGCATCCATGTCCACACCGAATTTAATTCTTTCTTTTAAAATAGACTTCAAACCTCTGTTAGTCATCACGGTCATTACAACTTTTCCTGATTTTACACCAAATTGAAGTCCTACACTTAATCCACCAATAGAATAAAAGAAAGGTCCAGAAAATTGATTTTTATTTTTTCTAACTATAAGCAATCCATTCCCTCCTTTAGCCCCAAAAAAAAATCCACCTTCATAAATATCTGGAAAAATTAAAATTGCTCTAGAGTTTTTAAGATAATTCTTAAAGTTTTCCATATCTGTATTTTTATTTAATTTTTTTAATGTCAGTTCGGCAGATTGGATTAGCTGAGCAATGGTTAATTTTTCTTCATTGTTTGAATGTGTGTAAAATGGCTTAAGTATTAAAACGATTAATAGACAAAATTTAAAAAAAATACTCATTTTAAATACTATAAAATATTTCTACAGACATTATACTAGGGAAAAATAAAAAAAATATGAAAATTAACTTTTATACATTATTTTTCTATTTGTTCTTCTTTTCTAAGTCATTCTCTGGAGAATTAGTAATTAAGATTCTTAATATCGAGGAAAAAATTGGATCTTTACATTTTGCGATATATGATAACCCTAAAAACTTTCCTGAAGAAGAAGGAAAGAAAATAGGGTTTAAAAAGACAGTTAGCGACATCATTAATGATGAAGTAATTATCAATAATCTTGAAGAGTCAAAATATGCAGTCGCTATTTATCATGACGAAAATGACAATAATAGGTTTGATACCATACTTGCAATTCCTCAGGAAAAATTTGGTTTTAGTAACGACGCAAAAGTTTTTTTTGGGCCACCCAGTTTTGATGAGGCTTCATTTTTTTTAAAAAAAAACGAAAGATTAAAAATTGAAATTAGTTTAAGGTGAAATTATGAAAAAAAGGATATTAGTTACAGGTGGAGCTGGATTCATTGGCTCACATATTTGTGAGAGACTCTTAAAAAAAGGAAATTATGTTATCTGTTGTGATAACTTTTATACAGGAAATAAAAATAATTTGGATAGAGTGTTGGACTATAAAAATTTTGAAATACTAAGACACGATATCACTTTCCCAATATACTTAGAGGTTGACGAAATTTTTAATTTTGCATGTCCTGCTTCACCAGTCTATTATCAGAATGATCCTGTACAAACTGTTAAAACATGTGTTCACGGAGCCATTAATATGTTGGGCCTTGCAAAAAGAACAAACTCAAAGATTATGCAAGCATCCACATCAGAAATTTATGGAGATCCTGAGGTTCATCCCCAAAACGAATCATACAAGGGAGCCGTAAGTATTGATGGGCCAAGAGCTTGTTATGATGAGGGTAAGAGATGTGCGGAGACTATTTTTTGGGATTATAAAAGACAACATAATGTTAATGTCAAGGTGATTAGGATCTTTAATACATATGGCCCGAGAATGCAAATAAATGACGGGAGAGTTGTTTCTAACTTTATTGTACAAGCACTTACTAATAAAGATATAACTGTTTATGGCGATGGTTCACAGACTAGATCGTTTTGTTATGTTGATGATCTTGTTGATGGAATTTTTCTTATGATGAACAAAGAAAATCTTCCTGGCCCAGTCAACCTAGGGAATCCCTCAGAAATATCTATCAATGAACTTGCAAAGGAAATTATTGACCTTGTTGGAAGTAAGTCTAGATTAATAAACAAAGAACTACCAATTGATGATCCAAAGCAGAGATGCCCTAATATCGATGTAGCAAAAGAAAAGTTGGGTTGGAAACCATCATATAATAGGCAAGAAGGTTTAAAAAAGACAATAAAATATTTTGAAATGATTTTAGAAAAGGAAAAAGAAAGTTGACCAAACTCAATACAGTCTTGTGTATTGGTGATGTTATTTTAGATTATTACAGTGAAGGTATAATAGAAAGAATATCGCCTGAAGCTCCTATTCCTGTCTTAAAACTTTTGAAAAGTGAAAGAATGGTTCTCGGGGGAAGCGGAAATGTTGCTAGAAATATCTGTGAGGCAGGAAGTAAATGTCATTTAATTTCAGTAGTAGGAGTGGATGAGGATTCTGAACGAATAGCAAAACTTTGTAATCAAGAAAAGAACTTAACATTTGATTTAATCCAGGATAATCAAAGATGCACTACTAAGAAGCAAAGATTTGTTTCCGGAAATCAGCAGATTATCAGAGTTGACAGAGAAGAAACAAATACTATTAACCAAAAGATTGAAGCCTCAATTTATAAAAAAATTGTTAAAAGAATCTTGAAATGTGATGTTGTTGTAATATCAGATTATAATAAAGGTGTTTTAACAAAAAGTTTAACAACAAAAATTATTAGATTATCAAAAAAAAAAAATAAAATTGTAATTGTTGATCCCAAAAGAGATGATTTAGGCTTTTACAAAAATGCAAATATAATAACTCCAAATCAAAAAGAATTATTAGGTGTTGAATCAAAAGAAATTAATCAAAAAACAATCGATCAAGTTTCACTCAAGTTAATAAAAAAGTATGGCTTTGATGCTGTAGTTACTACAAAAAGTTCTGAGGGGATTTCAGTTGTGAAGAAAAAAAAGAAAAACTTTTGTATACCTTCTAAAGCAAAGGAGGTATTTGACGTCTCTGGTGCAGGTGATACAGTGGTCGCTTTTATTGCTTCAGGTTTAGCGAGGGGAGATGATTTTGAGAATTCTGTGAAGCTAGCTAATGAGGCTGCTGGAATAGTTGTTGGTAAATTTGGAACGGCTGTAGTCAATCGATTAGAAGTAGAGAGCAAAAATGTAAATAATAAGAAAATAGTAGCCCTTGATGATTTAATTTTTCAATTAAAGCAACGAGAGTCAAAAAAAATTGGTTTTACTAATGGTTGTTTTGATTTGATTCATCAAGGTCACATTGACTATTTAAGAAAAGCAAAGGAGATGTGTGATTTCTTAATAATTGGTCTTAACAATGACAACTCTGTTAGAAAATTGAAAGGAAAGACGAGACCAATTTTGAACGAAAGCGAGAGAGCATCTATTTTATCTTGTTTTGAATTTGTAGATCGGATTGTTCTTTTTAATGAAGATACTCCAATAAAATTAATTAAAAAATTGAGGCCTTATTTTCTTTTTAAAGGAGATGATTATACTTTTAATGAAGTTGTAGGAAAAGATGAAATAAAAGAATGGAATGGAAAAGTTGTTTTGATTAAATGTACAAAAAATAGATCTACTTCAAGAATTATTGAAAGAATTAAAAATGGAACTTAGTGCAGTATTATTTGATGTGGATGGAACAATAGCCGAAACTGAAGAATTTCATCGAAAATCTTTTAATGAGGCCTTTAAGGAGTTTAACTTGGATTGGTTTTGGGATGAGGCTATTTATACCGAATTAATAAATGTAGGTGGGGGTAAAGAAAGGATTATGCATCATATTAAAAGAGCATGGCCTGAAATGTTAAATTATAAGAATTTATCAAAATATGTTGATTCAATTCACAAAACAAAAAATGAAATTTATGAAGACTATCTTTTAGAATCTAATCTTAAAACCAGACCTGGAGTAATCAGATTAATTGATGAACTTAAAAAAAAATCAATTAAGATTGCTCTTGTTTCGTCAACATCAGAAATCAATTTAATAAATCTCTTTGAGATAGGTTTAAAGATTGATTACAAGAAAATTTTTGATGTTGTTGCTCACGGAGATTCTACCCCATCAAAAAAACCATCACCTGAGATTTATGAATGGACATTAGAAAAATTGAGATTACCTCCTCAAGGTTGTATTGCAATTGAAGATTCTCCTAGAGGTCTTGAGGCATCAAGAGCAGCGAATATATCTACAGTTGTTACACCATCTTTGTTGACAAATAGAGAAGACTTTAAAGGAGCAGCTCTTATAATTTCCCACTTAGGTGAACCCGATAATCCATTCCAAGTTATTTCTGGGGAGGATTTTGGCCTAAAATATGTGAATACTAAGCTTCTAGAAAAGCTTTTAGACAAATAATATAGAATATACTGCTATCATAAGAATCAATTGTAATACAAAAATTATAACGCTGAAACGGTGCAGAATATTAAATTTTTTAGTATCTTTTTTATCAGCTGCATTATTTATTTTTATCATTAGGAAAAATTTTGAATACAAATACCCTAATGTAATAATAAAAAAAATGAAAGAATAAAAGAGGTGGTTACTTAGAAGTGTAATTGAAATAATTAGACTTAAAACAGCAGCGTAAGAATATAATTTGGGGAATAAATTCCTAATAAATAGTCTAGCGTTTTTTTCATCAAGACTTTTAAATGTATTTGGAGCCACAACTGCCGAAAAGAAAACAAGACTTCCAATTAAAAAGGGAATTAAGAAGGCAGAGCTTTCACTTAGTATTTCAATCATAATATTTTAACTTTTATTATATTTTAAAAAAAAAACAATGGTGGTAAAAAATAAATATGAATTTAAAACTTATATTATTAATACCTATTATTGAAATCCTTCTT
>CEOK01076731.1_pt1 | contig 12286 bp, 11 predicted proteins | sample 427001 | NCBI WGS metagenome assembly CEOK01 (sample SAMEA2591108, study PRJEB7988) | marine metagenome | isolation source: saline water (ENVO:00002010), including | reverse complement strand
AGCTGTATAGATCCTAGTGAGCTAGATTTATAATAATATAAGAAAGTATGATATAAATTGTTATTTATATTAATCTCTTAATGCAGCTGGACCTGGGCCATAATATTCTTCAGAATCTGACCAACAATAATATTGTTGTTCAGTATATGTTCCATATTCTTCAAATTCATAATATCCTGATTCAGAAGATTCATATGATACTTTGAATACAGTATTATGATTTGTATTTTCTGGCACAATAGATATTATCTTATAACCTTCTTTAAATATATTTTTAATATTTTTTAAATTCATTTTATTTAATGGTAAGGACTCATTTTCACTAGATATCAGCCAATATTTATTATCTGACCATAGTGATTCATTTTTTTTTATGAATTTTATAAATTCTTTTGTATTTTTAAATTTTTCATATTGCACCAGAGGTTTATTTGATTGCCAAGGCAGTGGATATATATCATCTGTATTTTCTATATTTTCTGATAAACTTTCTTGTGAAGTTAATAATTCTATATTTTCTAATAAACTTTCTTGTTAAGTTAATAATTCTATATTTTTATTTGGATTAAAATTATACTCATCTGCTAAACATTGAATTATATTTATTGTATATTTATATAAAATATTAGATAGAAATGAAGGATGGGCATTATTATTCATTATATATTTTATATAAAACATTATTTAATTCAATTTTTGTATTATATATTATGAATATATATATATATATATATATATATATGAAAATTGGTATTTGTATGTGGTATGATGATAATATAAAAGTTTGGTCTGATAATAATATGAAAATTAACAGAAAATATTGCGATAAATATAACTATGATTTGATTAAATGTAATAAAATTAGAGTTCCTAATAAATCCAAACATTTTGAGAGATATGCTTTATTATATGAAAAATTAGATAAATATGATTATTTAATGTGGATAGATTCTGACGCACATTTTTATATAGATTCTCCACCATTAACTAATATTATAAAATGCTATCCAAATAAATTATTTATTTTATCCGGTGATTATGATAGGTATAATAATAATTATTTAAATAATACTAATGAACATGCTATAAATAGTGGAGTATTTATTGTAAAAAACTATATTACAAGTAAATTTTTTTTAAAACAAATATATAGTAATGATATCTTATATAATAATAGAATTAGTCCATATCATGACCAAGGTATAGTTAGACTGTTATATCGCGATAATATTAATAAATTTAAAGATAATAGTATTGTTATACCATATTTAGTTTTACAAAAATTTGGTAAATATCCGTCTCATACAGGATTTAAGCCAATTAGTGAAGATATATTTAAAAAATATATTATACCATATTATAAAAAATTTAATCTAAAATATCCATTAATTAATCATTTAGTTAGTCAATGTGGTGATAAAACAAGAATTGTTGAATCAAATAAATATTTGAATACACCATATACTCCTCATGATATTATATCTAAATATTTATAATCTTAAAATTATAATTACACATGATTATTAATTATCAAATCATCATATTAAATTCAAAACAATAATTAATATAATGATTACAACAAATGAATTAACAGGAGAGTCCTGTCATATAGGATATTATCCGGGTTATCTCTCGGAAGATTTTATTCAAAAAGCCCATCATTATTGTAAAACAACTCCGCAATATAAAGGAGGGTTAAGTGGTTGGGGTAAACCCATTCCTCGTTTACAAAATTGGTTTCAAGAAGATGGCATTGCCTTTTCTCATAAATGGAAAACTGATTTTGATAGATGGAAGGCAGATAAATATGATATAGAATTATCAATAATTCAGGAAAAGATTAGAGAGAAGGTATTAGAGTTAGGTTTTTCAAGAATCTCTCCATTTAATAGTTGTTTAATCAACTATTATCGTAATGGACAAGATAGTATTAAACCTCATTTCGATAGTATGGATTTGTTTGGGCCAGAGCCATTTATTTGCATTCTTTCATTAGGAGCGCCACGAGAGATAGTCTTCAAACGGCGCTCTTATAATCCTAAAAATCCTAAATCTCTCCGGTTAGATACACAAGCCAAACATTTAGGATGTAAATTTTGTTTAGAGGAAGGATCACTATTAATAATGAGTGGAGCAACTCAAAAATATTATCAGCATGAAATAATAAAAGAAGATATAGAAGAAGAGAGATGGAGTATGACCTTTAGACATTTTCTAGTGAATTAGATTAATTTCTTTAATATATATTATATGCCAAGAAGTCGTTCAAAAAAAGTAAGAAGACGGCGTAGTCATTATATTAGACATAGGAGTAGAAAATCACGTGTTAGTAGAAGGCGGCGAAGGGTTAGTCGTAGACAGATGAGAGGTGGAAGTAATCAATGGACATGTGCTAGAAAATCTTCAAAAGATAATAAATTATATGAAACTGTATCTCCTGGAGAAAATATACAAAGATTATTATCTGATAATCGTTTAACTACTTCTAGACCTTTGTCAAGTGATAGTATAACCGAACGCACTAACAGAGCAGCTGAAGCTGCTAAACGTGCAAAATTAGTACCATCACAGGTACTTACTTCTAGACCTTTATCTAGCGAATCAAGCTCTGGTATTATTACAAGTGATAGTGTAGCCGAACGTACTAAAAGAGCAGCTTCAGCTGCTAAACGTGCAAAATTAGTACCATCACAGGCTAGAACAAAAAAATCTACTACAAATAGTAGTATAAAACAACGTACTAAAAGAACCGCTTCAGCTGCTAAACATGCAAAATTAGTACCATCACAGGTTCTTACTTCTTGAAGAAGTTAAACTACTTTAAATATATACTTATAAACGAACTAAATTTTACAATAAAAGATGTTTTTGAAGACGCGCTACATCATCAAGAGTAATCTCTCTATCTCTATCATTTTTACAATATTTTTCATCCTCCCGTAAAATATAGTCCCAACACAGTTTAGCCGTCAATCTCTGTGTAGTTAAAATACATCCAAGTGATACATTGAAATGTTCGATGATAAATATTAATTCATCTTCAGTATATATAGTTGATTCCATATTAAGATCATCTGAATAGGTTGAGAGATATTCACTTTCAGGAATATGTTTAAATCTCTCCATACTATATAATAAATGAAAGAATTTATATTCTTTGGATGTTGGAATAAAGGTTATTGTGATGATAATCGTCGCAATAATGGTATGTCAGCTGTATTTAATACAATTAAACAAAATAGAGAAAGACCCGATTTTTATATTATAGCAGGAGACAATTACTATCCAAAAAAAACAACTGAAAAAAGACAAGGACGAAAAGTGAAAATTAAAACATTAGAACAAAATAATTTACTTTCAGGATTTAATTGTTTAGAGAGATTACAAAGACCAGTTCATGTATTATTAGGTAATCATGATGTTGAACCTATTAGAGAATTTAAAAAAATCCCCAATGTTAGTTGCATAGTGACTAAATTACAACTAGATTATATGAATATGAGACCCAAACGCTTTAATTATAAACATCTTTATCAACAATTAGGTTCTACATTGATTGTCTACTTAAATACGACTTATTTAACAGAAGATTGGATCAAATTTATTGAATGTAATCGTCTAATTACTCATTCAGGAGGTAGTAATAAGACAAAAAAAAAGAAAAAAGAAAAATTATTGTATTCACACAAAACTCGTTTAGAAGATGAAATGCGCCAATATAAACAAGCTCTTTCTAGAATAAACCCCCATTCAATTAAACATATTATTTTAACTGGACACGACCCTATTTGGGGGTCTAAAAATAAAGGTAAATCAACGGATGAATTTACACCATTATTAGAAGCTGGAATTCATTTTATGATGGATATATATAGTCTTTTTGCCAAGGCAAAAAAATACTATCTATGTGCAGATACGCATTTTTATCAGATGGGAAATATAGTTCTTTCGCGAAATAGACGATATCATAGTGGAGGGTCTCCTAGCAAATCTTTAAAAACAGCTACGCAACGTATATATTCTCCAAGAAGACGAACTATGAAATCAAGAGCTAGTCTTGGCTCAATCACTCAATCATCTAAAAATACTCCATTAGAAAAATATAATATTACACAATTTATAGTTGGTACTGGAGGTGCTTCACTAGACCAATGTCCTAAATATGAAGAAAATATGCATCGTTATAAAAGTATGGAAAATTTAAGTATCGAATTTAATACAACACGTTATGACTGTCAATCAACACATGGATATTTAAAAGTAAAAGTTACGGATAAAAAATTACATTTTCAGTTTATACCAGTTATTAGCAGTGAATTAAAAGGATTTGCTAGTCCAACCTAATCCATATTAAGATGGTCTAATGCTGTAAATTATCATTTAAAAACTTATATAGGATTACTCTCTTTACAAATATTAATAATATCTTCTCCATACGTAGCTATTTTATGTTTACCAACTCCAATCACCATCTTAAGTTCATCTAATGTGGTTGGATGTTTTTTTACCAAATCATCTAGAGTTTTATTTGTAAAAACACAATAAGGAGGTACCTCTTTTTCTTGTGATATCTTTAGTCTATAAGATTTTAATTTTTCATATAGACTAGAATTAGTTGTATCCACTTCCGCCTTCATAATCTTAAAAATATCTCTCTGTTCCATAGTAATTGTTTTCGTGAGTGATTCACTGACTTCTTCTTCAACCTCCTCCACCTCAATCTCTAATATAGGTAGTTGTCTATAAAACTCACGAACTTTAGGGTTGGTTTTTATAACTCGTGGGTTAAATTTAGTCAAATATAACCCTTCAAGTGATTTCACCCTAGATAATCCCACATAAATTTGTCCTGCTTCAAATACATTTGACCCCAGATCTATAATCGCCTGGTCTAGACTTGACCCTTGCATTTTATGAATCGTCGTTGCCCATGCCAATACTACTGGATATTGTTTAAAGCCAATCGTAGGATAATCTTCTGATTGCCAACAATGTCTAGAAAGAGTTTTCACCATTCCATTATTAAATCGAATCAATGGAGCATTATCTACGCCAACAAAATCCTCCACAATTCCCTGTGTTCCATTCGCAATCCCCTGATCCAACGCGATATTTGCAATACACATAATATATGTCCCTTTTTTCAATGTTAGTTTTTTAATACAATTCGCCTGTTTATATAAGCGTTCAAGTTCACGTTCTCGTAGTTCTTCATTTAATCCCTGACATTTACGAAGTATATCAGATTCAATTTGTGCCCCTGTCCTACAATATCTTTCCATGTTATAATTTGGTATTAGAGTAAAAGTATTTTCTTTATTTTGTAACTCTGAATACTTAGTTTTATTAATATAGTCTACACTGGACCTTAAAGGAAATAGCTGAGTAATATTTTCAGGTTTAGCCACTTGAATTCTTTCACGTAACAATTGGATATTGTCTCCTGAAATAGTCCCTTCACGAATTTCAGCAAGAAGTTCTAAATATTGTGGATCTTTTTGCCGAAAAATTTTAGTCAATTGAATATGTTTATCTGGTGCAAACAACATTTTCCATACAGGTGCTTCAAAACAGAAGAGAGAATCATCACTACGATCTTTACATACTGGAGGAAGTTGATAGAAATCACCACAAAATACCACTTGAATACCACCAAATGGAGAAGGTTGATTACGAATACGACGCCCTAATTCTTCTAAAATAATAAGCATTTTTTTACTCATCATAGAAACTTCATCGATGATGAGTACACGAGTTTTTTTCCAGCGACTTTTTATAGGCCATGATTTAGTGACCCGTTTAATAATTTCATCTTTACTACCTTTACAATAATGAATACCACTCCATGAGTGAATAGTTTTAGCATGTAAACCAAGTAGAATTGCAGCACATCCAGTAAGCGCACAAACCTGTACAGTTTTTCCTACTAGATTACAATGTTGAACAAATAAATTGATAAGGAAAGATTTGCCTACACCACCAGGTCCAGTTATAAATAAGTTATGTCCAGCTTTAAATTCTTCAAAGGCTAAATATTGTTCGTCGGTAAGTTGATCTAACTCCATGATTGAGATAGTAGTAAAAGAGATATTAGGTTCAATTTTTGATTACATTAAAATAGCATTTACAAAACTGTTATTTTGCTATTTATTAGTACCACAAATCACTCACTTCCTACAGCTAAATATCCTCCACCAGAAGCATCAGGAGCATTTGTTACATCTGGTTGTACTACATATATCTTACCATCTGGCCCAGCATTAACCATTTCTGCATCTTTATGATATATGTCACATATAGTTCTGTCATTAATCCCATTTACTTCGGTAAACATAGCCTTTCCGTTTTTACTTTTAGCCAATTTACAACACTCACGTATATTAATATTTTTTACTTTCTGTATATGCTTCTCATTGCTTGGTATACCTGTATGTGAATAAATCATACAACCTGTACCACTTAATTTACTATCAATCATATTACAATTATCTACAGTTCTTGCTAATTTTTGATTCATTTGACCACACCATGGTCCGGGTGATGTTTTTACATCATAGTCCTTTGGTATACACCAGGCCCCTTTCCTTATAGGCTTCTCCTGCGCTACCATATCTGGTTTATTTATTAAATCTGGATCTGTAAATATTTTTATAACTTTTTCTGGTACAAGTTTACTAACGTTATTAGATGCTAACCACGTAGGATCTTTTGGTTTAAATGTTATTAATTTACAATTTTGACTACATTGCCAATCATTATTATAATCGCCAGCTCCAGTTAAACAATTATAACAATTCGGTTTATCTGGATTGCTTTTATCACACTTCCGCAGTACAGGATTATCATCAGGACAACCCCCACAGCAACAATCAGGATCATCTGGTTTTTTAGATGGTTGATTAGAAGGAGGTGGTACAAATCCTCCTTTACCATCATGAGGAAGATTACAACATAGAGATACTTGATTTTTTGAATTCAAACAGCGCATTTCTGACCATTGAAGAGAACCACCCCAAATGCAAAGCAGTTTAGGATCGCTATTTGGTCCGGATTGTTCCTCTGTTGGACAAAATTGCCAAGAGTCACAAGAATCCTTAGTTATTTCACTTAAAAATTGACCATTTTTAACTACTATCTTCCCACTATCCGCATCTTTTAACATATATTTTTGACTTTTATCGGTGCAAATTTCTCTTTTAGAATAATATAATTTATTTGTTTCAAAGTCATTATATAAATATTTATAACTAGACATACTATATATATATATAAAAATAATTTCCAGAATTTATTTTTTCCTAAATTATATAAATAAACGCAATATATTCATTAAAAAATTATAATGATTACCATAAAACAAAATATTATTGGTTTATAACTTAGGAAACATATAAGTATACTCAGGTACTTTATTTGTCACTATAATTAATTTATCACACTCTTTTTCAGTTGGCTCCACAAATCGTTTACGCATCGTATAATATGCTATTTTAGGCACTAGCTCCTCATCCCCCTTTGATAATTGACACCGTAACTGATTCATATAATAACAAAATTGAATATCATTATCTACATAGACTATACTTACATGATAATCATATTTTTTTCCTAAATCATAATATTCTTTACGTGATTTTACTGTTGAATGAGTATTATCAACCACAATATTTGTGCCGGATTTTAATGTATTAGTTACCAATTTTTTACATTTAGATGCTGTTCCCGAATCATCATTACTAGCAATTAAATAACCAAACTGTTTAGCAAATGAAGATTTTCCAGAACCAGGATATCCACACATTAATATCATGTTCTTCTCTCCAGTTGGCGGGTTTATTTTAGGTGGAGTTCCTATATATTGAGTTAAATAATCCGGCCACCATATTGGATATACTGATATATCTTGTTTTAAAAAGACCTGCTCTGGTAGATAAAACGGAATACCAATATTATGTGCAAACATTAAATCTGTCGCTGCAAAATCTTCTTTACGACCAGCTGCATCACCACAGTAAAAACTCTTATCTGGTACCATTTTATTATTTACAAATAATTCCCATAAACCTGTAAACGGTTTTCGATAATAACCATCCTGAATTGAAATATAAATATGCATACGAATACCTAAATCATCAATAATTTGATATAGTTTTTTCATAAATTCTACTCTCTTCTCGGCTTTACGTATACCTTTTTGATTCGTAAAAAGTATGATATTATAAATCTTACTCATTTCAAGTAAGATTTCTCTTGTATTATCATATAAATATACCCAATCATCGCCATCTTTAGGAAACTTTCTTCCAGATTTTGTTTTAATTAATGTGTAATCTAAATCAAATACTGCATGAGGTTTTTTACTGAGATTTCCATTTTTCACAATAATATATTCATCTGTTTCTATAATTGTAGGAGTTTTAGGTGAGTGAGATTTTGATGGTGAAGATGACAACATTTTAGGTGATACTTTTTTTGTTTTATTTTTATTTTTCAATTTTCTACAATATCTTCGTTTACCTGTTATATAACGACAGTGAGTTTTATGTTTTAAACATTCTAACTCATTCAATCCTTTACAATCCATTATAATAATAGTATATTTTATTCACAAAATAACCTACACATAGTCATTGCCTCAATTTTTTTTCTATCTGGTAAAAATAACTTTTCAATAAGTGAATTTTCTCTAAATCGTATAGTATATTCCTCTTGACAACTATTACGACCAATTCGTCCAAGTGCTTGAATAGTCTTTTCTTGACTTATATAAGCTAAATCTTTTCCAATATATCCATGACAAAACTGATAATTAGTCCCATAAACATAATCTGTAGAAGCAATAATTAAGTATAATTTCTGAAATTGAGCTAGTTTCATCAACATCTCTCGGTATGCTACACTAGAATGATATTTAAACACACCTATTCCCATTAATAGCAAAATTTTATACATAACTTCTACATCATCCATATTTAATATATTTGCTATATCAGTATCATCTAAATTAGAAGTATAGCTAGAACCTTTTGCAAGACCAAATGTCCCCCATCTCTCCATATGTGTTCTTTTATTTGGTACATATACATCGGGTAATTTAATTTTTAAGATTTGCTTTTGCAGTTCACCTATTTTTTTATAAAATTCTTTCTTTCCCTCTTTATCATCTTGGTATTTATCTTCACTATCTCGTCGTAACTCTTCTATTAGCTTAATAATTTCTTGATTTTTTTCTAAATTACTTACTAAATCAATACAAATAGATGTATCAAGTTTCACTTGCTGCAGGCAAAATTTTCCTATTTTATCTACATTATTTGTCATATACAATGTAGGACCATTGGTTAAAGTCCAAGCATCTTTTGTAGAAATATAAATACTAGAAGAGTACAAAGGTTTATTTGTAATAGATATCCAATCAACCAATTCTTTATAATCACTTCTTGTTATTTTCTTAAGTCTCTCTAAATAAATTAATTTAAGTCTATAAGATGTTAACTTAGCTATATCATTTAAATTATCTATGATATCTTCTAATCCTAAATATAACAAAGTCTTTCCTACTTCAGTAATATCTATATATTTTAATATACTTGGTCTTTTAGAAATAGATTCTATACTTTCTTGCATTGTTTCATATTTAGAATATAAATAAGGAATCGTAATGACCTTATTACTTTTATCTAATAATTTCACATTTTTATCTAAAATAATTGGATTTAACTTAATAATCTCTCCACCAAATCGTTTTTGATAATCATCTAATACTAACTGAATATTAGTAGGTAAAGTAGCAGATGATAAGACTATATTTCCTAAAAGATTCTTTCGCCAAATATCACTAATAGTCTGATGCAAATCATGTGATAATTTATCCATTAAAATGGTTGGCTCATCCCAATACATAATTATATCATTCGATGAATTAAATGTTAGCATGTAATTCATCGCACTTTCATAAGAATATAAATCTGTAATCATAATTTCAACCTTCTCTCCTTGAGTATTATCTACCTTCCTAATACCACCAGAACGCCTATCTGCTATAAATTCTTTTGCTGCTGCATAATGTAACTTTATCATATCAGGAGTTTTTGCATTAAATGCAAGAGCTATTTTTTTATTGGCTGATAGTGCTGCCCGAGCTAATGCTAGAGATACATGTCTAGCTGCACATAAAAAAATAACTCTATATTGTTCTGATAGACCAATTGGAGTAAGAGTTTTACCAGAACCAGTTGGTGCCGATAAAAGAATCAATTTATTAATTTGTCTCTCTTGCCTAAACACCTTAAACATATCCCGCTGATGTGGATATAATTGAATATCTTTATACCTCTCTAGCATTACATTATTCTCCAATATTGTTCCTGCATTCTTAATTATCTGCGTAATATCTATTACCTGTCTCTCCAAAAACCTCTTCACATAATCCAATACATGAGGATTAACCTCTACCACATGCAATTTCAATAAATGAACCAAAGTATAATGATTATAATCAGATGCTTTTGAATATCGAGAGACTAAATTTAAAAGAACCGTCTCAAATACTTCTTCTACCTCTACAGATTGCAAACGAATCTGATCCGCTTTTTTTGGTATACGTTTAATATTATTCACTTTAAACCCTCCACACATATTTTTAAAATAGTGATGATAAATATGATTATGTATTTCTGGTGAAGAAGTTATTTTACTTTTACTTAAAAATGAAGGAATTTTATTAATAATAATATCTGGATCATGCCAACCCTTTTTAATGAGTGATAAAATTTCTAATTCATTAGAAGGCAAGGGAACTTCTATACCTTCCCACTCTTGACGAGTTAATTTTTCTTGTGTAAAATTAGCCATAATATAGTATAAAAAATATATTTAACCCATTTGACGTTTAAAATTAATATATTATTACACTACAAACCTAGTAAAATCTCCCTCATCATTACTATACCAAGCTTTTTGAACTTGATATCCTTTTTTAGGTAATTCCCTCCGCATATACTTCATACAAGGTTCACATGATTTTGCCAACATAAGCCTATCACCTTTATTATTTGTCCGTAAAACAATAATATTAACTTTTTTTGGTCGTTTACCATAATGAGGACGTAAATTATTCACTGCATCTACTTCAGCATGTAAAGATGTAGCACATAAATCAACATTGTAATAATTTATACCGCGTGCGTAAAACACACGACCTATCTCCTGAAACAATAAGGCAGGCCAATTTTTGTTTACCATTAAAATCATTTGTAATCTGAGAACGATGATAAGCACAATCACATACCATATTTTGCAATTTGTTGGTCAACAACATAGTTAAAATTATTTATTCATTTTAAAATAATTCAATTTTATATATTAAATATATGAAGATAATGTAGTTATATTTTTTACTCTATCTTCACCACTAGATAAATGAATCAACTTAACATAGTTATTACATTTATTTAGTTCAAGTTTAAATTTACTAGTATATATTTCATTCAGTTCATCTTTATATAAATGATTCATAACTCTGTTATTTTGAAATATTTTAATCATATACTTAATATTATCAATACGCTTATTTGGTTCATGAATTTTCCCACTAGGAACACAAGCAATATTCTCATTTTTAAGTGCACAACCTCTATTTACTAAACTAGATGCGGCTATTCCAATTTCTCTTACACTACCATTGTTAATTAAATCGTAAAAATTAAATTTTGTTCCAGGGCTATCCTGATAATCTTCATTATATCCTTGAACAGATTCTAGCCAGTAAAACAACCCAGCAATCCATTTAATACTACCATCAGTATCGGGTTCACAAATTAAATTAGGTTCACTACAAAAATTATATTTATTATATTTTTTATTACTACTTTCAGAACCAATTGCTTTATTCAATTTTCCATAATTACATCTACCACTTGTTTGTATTACTCCTCTTCCCCACCAAGCACATCCTGCAACATCAGTTCTTGGTTTTTGTGATTTAATAGCATTCCCATTTTCATCCTTACCTCGTTCATACTCTATGCATATTGAACCTTGTTTAGGATTACCTGTTTTTGCACAATTCCATGCTGGTTTATGGTTGTACATATTTTTACCATAGCCGCTTGGATTCCAGCTTCCTATTGTACCATCATCATTATAAAGTAAAAATGTCTCTCCATCATGTCCTTGTTCATCTTGAAATTCTAAAATAAGATTATCACCTTTTGGAGCACATGCTAATTTTGGTGGTACTCCATACCAACTTGCACCAGTTCTTGCTCTAATTTTTGCATTAGGA